>ENA-ORLY01000910-ORLY01000910.1-human-gut-metagenome-genome-assembly--contig:-NODE-910-length-38756-cov-21.546808_pt1 | contig 38756 bp, 39 predicted proteins | sample MGYA00243071_ERZ508832 | MGnify/ENA primary metagenome ERZ508832 (study PRJEB26277, sample SAMN04329777) | human gut metagenome | biome: human-associated habitat | host: Homo sapiens | place: USA... | reverse complement strand
ATTTTCAAAGATCTCTCGTGCTTACAGCGTATAGCTGCTTAGCACATTATTGAATTATTAACGAACTATTGTTATTAAGCAACCTATTGATACTTCATAAACCATTCTTCATCCACTTTACAATTCTCACTATTTGGATCAGGCGAAGCTTGCTCTACTTTTACCATTAATGGCATGGGTACACAGTTGCCAAATATCAAAGCTTCACCAGGCACAGCCTGTTTTATCTTATTGACATAATCAGAAGAAAAATATGGAAGAACCGAATAAATATAATTCATGTCTATTTCATTCTGTATTCTATGCACAATATAATTTCCACATTGTGATAAAACAGTCTGCGATAACTCAGATGGTCGTTGAGATGAAATCATCAAGAACAAAGAATACTTTCTACCCTCTCTGGCAATCTTCTCAAAAATGTTCTCTCTCATGATATATTCCGTATCCTTTCTAATATACCTATGAGCTTCATCCAATATCAAATGAACAGGATGTTTTCTACGTTTTTCTCCCTTTTGCTTCTTTCGATAATCAAAAAGAATACGACTTACCACACTTGTCATCAATTCAAGAACATCTGTTCCAACCTCACTTGAATCTATGCATATAAGTTGAGTTTCATTTGATTCTTCTGAAATTCCGAAGACCTTAGCCAAATAGTCATCTTCATTTTCATAACGACAATTCGTTTCTTTCATAAACTTACATTCTGCGTTGTAGAGAAAAACATCCAGACGCGTCATTAATGTAGAAGTGAACTCTCTGACACGCAGATTACCCTTAGCCTCCTCTTCTAACAAAACCAATTCGGCTGCAGTTTTCAAAAAACGGTAATCGAAGTAATCTCCAGATTTCAATTTCTCTTCGTCTATCTTCATGGCAGAACCTTCATCTATTTGCTCGAAAGCGTCACCATCATTCTCACGATGAGTTGATGTCACATAGTGAGCATTAGCCCCAGCTTGAAAATCGACTCTTACATACCGAGCAATTTTTTCATCCTTTATGAATTTAGGCAAAGCTTCAGAAAGGGAATTATTGTTATTACCATAATATACAACACACAATTTTATACATACAGAAAAGAAGTTGTCCAAATCATCAACTACTTGGTCAGGCACTTCATGCTTAGGAACCAACGAATAAATATCTTTCATCTTCTGAATTGCCCCCTTAGCAATTGTCATCTTTGAACTATCAGAATCAGCTTTTGCTATAATTTCAGATAATATCTTCCAAGTCTTCCATTTAATGTAATTAGCAAATTGCTTAACCACATTCTCTTCCTTGGTGTTGAACATTCGATAGAACTTATAACACTCTTGCAGAACGTTATCCCAAAAAGGCTTTTGAGTTCGTTCTGAAGCCATCAAAAATGCCAACCATTCATCAAGATTCATCAGATAATATGGCAGAGTAAACTTAACCATACCCTCATCGACATCACCCGCATTAGGCTTATAGAATATCGTATGAATATCATCGTTCAATTCTCTGTTAAAAGCCTTTGGGTATTCGCCATTGGAATCAAACAAGATAACCTTGGAGCCATATGCATGGTTATTCTCTTTACGGAAGACCTCCTGCAAAATGCGAGCAATTGTATTAGATTTTCCGCTACCACTATTACCTAAAACGGCAGTATGAATATTGAAAAGTCTATTGATACTTAATGATATTTTGTAGTTTATCAAACTCTTGCTATAGCCAATATCTATCGAATGATGGATTTTATCATCATCATCTTCTTCAATCTGAGAAGACAGGATTTGCTGCAGATCTTGGAACGTAACAATCTCCACATCACTATATAAGGAAGGGAATATTCCTACACCCATAGCAAACTTCCCAGAAGTAGTTATCGTTCCTATTGGTTTGACGATGAACTCACGAGAGCTATCCAGATTAAATGAAGAAAACATTTTCCCCTCTTGATTGTAATCCAAGATAGCACTGACTTCACACAAGATTTGGTCACCAGTAGCATTGCTCGTCTTCAAGTAACTACCAATGTTACCAAAGTAGTAAACCTGCCCATTGATAGATACAGTAGAATGCTTGGTTGTAGCAAACAACCGAACCCGAAACTTATCATATTCTACAGATACAATTTTTCCTATCTTCATAGCTTTACTTTTTAATGGTTACAAACTAGTGCTATTAAACCTTCTTGCTAATTTCTTTGAGACCTTTGACAAAGTCCTTAACTATCTTCTCTTCCTGAGCAAAAGCATTCAAGTTTGGCATCCATTCTCTTACAGTATAATCAAAATAATGCATTTGAATATTATCTTTTTTAGAATCTGGATTTTCCACTTCACCCCAAAGTCGGAATATACGTTTATCATCTATTTTGCATATTGGCTTATCCTCGGCTATATGGTCGATTACCACAAGGTTAAAAGTCGTATTGGTAGCCAATGCTCTATAAATAACGTCGTTCACATGCTCATCATTAAAGCCATACCCCATCACAAAGAGAACGGTATTAGGCTCTAATAAGCGATGCTGAAACTCTCTAAACAAATCAACATATGGAGCACCGAGACTTTTATTTTGCTTGGTAGGAGTAGGATAAATCAGGATGTTCTTGTCTTCTTTCCATTTAGGATTTGTGTCCTCCATGATACTAAAGAAGTTGGAGTCATCATTATCATCATCAATCCAATTCACAGAACCATGAATCTTGTAGAAGTACACCATATTCTCCACAGGCTCATACTTGTCAATACTGACATCCATACGCTTTGAATAGGTGTAATTGAACATGGCAGGATTGAAATGTTTCTTTATTCCCCCACTAAACCCGTTCACATAATGGATATTCAGATTATCCATTGCCCTTTCATTAAAGAGGTCATTGTTGGTGGTAAAGACACAGATACGAGATAAATCTTTGTTGCGGAAAGCTATCTTTTGATAGAAGGATTTATAAGTTTCAAGGACTTCAGGAGCTTTACCCTTGGCGAAATCAATATTGATACTTTTAAAGATAATTTCTTCTATGAACTTGATAAGGTCAGAACATTTCTCTTCCCTATATTTATAACCATCACCAAAACCTTGATAGTAAGCTCTACCTGAGTATAGCACAGAGAGAATCTCTTCCAACTTGTTGTCACAAGCCTTGGCAATCTTGCCGAAACGTTTTTCCATATAATTGCCTTTCAAAGCCTTTTCAACTTTTGCATAAAGACCTGTCATATTCGGAATCGCAGGACAACTGGTACCAGCACCAAAGAGGAAACAAACGTTCTTCATATTAAAGAACTCTGCAATTTTTGCCTTGACGGCTTGTTTGTATTCTTTTTCTTTTATATTGTTTTCTACAAGATAGTTAGATTTACCTTGATAGAAATGCAAATTAAGAATTTTCTCTTCCATAACCATAATATGATAATTTACTAATGAGTCCAGAAATCTGTCAATCGAATCATTGTTGCCCAGAATTCGGAGACTTATAGAAAGTTCCCTAAGCCACCACCTTTAGCAAGGCGGTCCCATCCCGCAAAATATGGCGAGGGCTTTGATGCCCCGCCAACCTTAGAGCGTAGCGGTTCTGAGCACCGAGTAGGGCGGTTTACTTCTTCTTGACTGAGGAGAGAAGGCCGAGATGAGAGGTGGAGCCTTCCTTAACGGTAAGGAAGGACGGGTAGGTTTTCGAAAAAGCCTTCTTTAATGGGAAAAAGCGATACCAATGAGTGCAATGAAAGCTCGCTTTCAAATTGCCGAGTGCAGCTCGCTTTATCACCAAAGAAGGACGGGATGATTATCACTCTACCCTTCACACATCTCACCAGCTTGCTCTGGGGAAACGAAGGTCTCAGGAAATGCAAGCCACGCATTGCATCACACCATACGAACTCATGGCCTTCCAAGAATTTTCTTGGTTACATGTATATACAAATATAGCCATACCTATTTTCCCTCTTCAGAATAATTTTGAATAAAACAACCACCTATTTGGTTTTCTACAACCTTAGAACATGCAATCTTATCAAACAAAATCATATAACAATGATGAAGGCTTAATACAGCATCTTGTAAGTCTTGGTTCATTTCCAAATCTGTTATCTTCAAGCCAGCAGCCTTACATTGCTCCTTAGGAATATGACGAGAATGCGAATAACTATGCTGATGATTGAGAAAAACCTCATATATGTTGTCTATATTAAGCTCAGGATTATTTTTTAATAGGAATGACTTGGCTAGTTCCTTTGACCATTTTATCGAATTCTCGCAATTGGTAATAAAAGTTGGATTTAGTTTACCAATGATTGCCTGCCACAAGCCTAAGGAAGAAGGTCTATTGGCGATATCATTTACAGCCTTATCAAATTCATCCAGCATTCCTTGGCATGGAATTCCTCCAAGCTGAGGATCTATCGGGCCCAGAGAAGACTCACGTCCCATTAATATTTCTCGGCAAGACATGGCAATCAACGTACCAGCGGACATAGATATTTGAGGAATAATAGCACGCACATTCCCATCAAAAGCAGACTGAAGATAATTCACAATACTTTCTGTAGCTGCTAAATCGCCACCAGGAGTATGCAAAATCAAATCAAGCCCTTTACTTCTATCCAGTCTATATACGTTAGTCATGAAAGCATTCATGTCTGAATCATTGATTGAAATAAATGGAGCATTAGGATTTTTAAGCCAGCCAGAATAATAGGTTATAACATTACGCCCTGTTATTTCCGCTATTTTATCCATATACTCCTTTCTTTTTTTATTAAGCAAATCAATATTTGTTGGAAAAGATTGATTTACTTCTGTCAAAATCTCACTCCAATTGCTCATAAGACAAATTTATTTAGAATTAATACCACAAGATGCATTGGTTATATAATTGCGAGAACTATTTATGCTATACTGCTCATAATTATCCCCTATTTTCTTCCAAGACTTATTACTTGAAATCAATTCATTTTCCGAGAAGAAAAGTTCAAACTTATCATTTCTGTTCATAAATATTCATATTTTAGAAAAACCTTTAATAAAAAGAATTTAGTTACATGAACTAGTTATACGTTCAATTTCTTCAACTAGCTTCAAATACATCCTTTCCTGAGCCGATTTATCAAGTTCAGAAAGTGTAGTTTTTGGATCATTAATTGCCTGGAAATCTCCCAATTCCGTCTTTTCAAAAAGACTAGGTTCTACAAGCAGACACAAAATTGTTGTATCTCCTCCCTATTGCATTCTTCCATTTTCTCTAGTATTTTTTTGCACGATGAAGAGTTCTTTCACACTCTTTCTGCCAGTCTCACCATTCAGCGAACCCAGGAAGAGTAAAGGTGACAGCAGGAGTACCACAGTGTAGGATATTAATCTATTTTGTAATTTCATGATAAGGGTCGAAGAAGAGAGGATAAATTACACCATACAACCCTTGCATAAAGTATATTCTAGGCGAACGAACACCACTTTCTCTTGAAGCCATTTGCTTCTTATCCGTATATAGTCCAAAATGAAAGATGATTGGCTGTCCTTCAGTTATACCAAGTTCCAATTTATCCAAAGCCGACTTCAAAGGCTTGTGTAAAGCAGAATGCCTACGTAAACGAAAGCCATCATCCATCAAAAGTTCATCAATGGTTCGACCAGAAATATATTTCATGCAGTCAAAGTACTCAAAGGTATCTTTTTCAGAGAAATTCTGATTAAAACCATATTCTGTATCTCCCATATCAACAAATTCATAGCTGATGCGAATCGGTAACAGACAAGAATTCCTGACGTCATCATTACTGATGACATTCCAAGGTTCTGCAGATAAATCATCTCGCAACTGTTCGATGTCATCATCAAAAATCTCTATACTCATGCCGTTACCATACCTTTTCTGCGTTCTACATTCTTGGCATGACGCTCAGCATAATAGCTATACATCGTGTCCAATGACAGAGGATTTACCGAGCGTTCATAAGGTTTCAGCCCCTCGCGTTTCTCACACCAAGGCAATTCAGAGTGAGTCAAGAATATGAGGTAATTCTGTGATTTGCTACCATATTTCAGTACTATTTGTTCCAACAATTGGATTTCATCATCGCCAAGCCCTAATTGCTTAGTCACCTCGCCGAGAGCTTCATCTATAACATCCTCAGTTGTTTCAAAATCTGCTGGTGTAAGATGCTCACACATGTTTCTATTCTTCCACATATTATATATAGTAGGGTAAACCGGACCATTTACCCATGCTTGCGGAACATCTGCAAACAGTTGTCTTTGGCGACCAAAGAACACCATACTCCAAGCTTGCGCATAATAAAGCAACTTTTGGAGTTTCAAAGGGCTAACCGTCATCTGTTTCGTCAACAAAGACAAAGCGATATAGCGTGCAACCTTTTTTATATCGAATATTCTTTCATTCATTATAATCTTCTCCTTTTAAACGTTTAACTCTGCCGCAAAAGTACGCTTTTTTCTCGAAACCACCAAGCAATTAACAAGAAATCTGCAAGTTATCAGCTAATAACCACGAAATCAATCGTAAACTATTAACTGTAAACTATAAACTGCTATTCCCTACCTCAGCAAGCTATAGTAAGGCGGTCCCATCCCGCACAACATGGCGAGGGCTTTGATGCCCCGCCAACCTTAGAGCGTAGCGGTTCTGAGCACCGGAGGGCGGTTACATCCCTAATCCCTATGGTAGGGATTTAGGGCTTGGGTATAGGGTAAGGACCCCCTCTTCGCAAGAGGGGGACAGGGGAGTCGAAAAAATACAAGACTAAGATAATTATGAATAAAGAAGAAAGAAATACCTTTCGAAAGGAAATGTTAGGTAAGTTAGAAGAACAATGGGCTAAGAATAATCGCCCTGAAGACGATCTCTTCTATTACCACCCTTCTGAAGATAAAATAGTCTTATCTCATTCCCTATTCTGGGTAATGACCCAAAACATAAAAGGTAAGGTAGGAAAGGAAAAGTACTTATTGCTTCTCCGCCAATATCAGGAAGAGATGCTCGAAGCCTGGCTTACGGAATCGTCAGATTTCAAAGACCTCTTGCACTATTGCAATGTCATCTATTATAGTAGAATAATAGCATATGTCTAAAGATAATAACAACTTAACAATATTGTCAGGGCAATCAGTACTCTTGCCTTCTCAAAATGAAATTCAAAGGAGAATATATTCTATTCGTGGCGTGCAGGTGATGCTTGATCGTGACCTCGCCCAGCTCTACCAAGTTGAGACAAAAGTTCTTAATCAGGCAGTAAAGCGTAACATGAAGCGCTTTCCTGATTATTATATGTTTCGTTTGACAGAAGAGGAATGGAATAATTGGAAGTCACAATTTGTGACCTCCAATTATATGAGTGAAGATGAAATTCAGGCTATAAAGATGGGAGTCAGACGTCCTCCTTTTGCTTTTACTGAACAAGGTGTAAGCCAATTGTCATCCGTATTGAAAAGTGACCATGCTATTGAGACAAGCATTCGCATAATCGATGTTTTTGTTGCCATGCGCAAATTTATCTTCTCTAATGCAGGATTATTTCAGAGAATAGAGTCGCTTGAAGCATTTCGTATAGAAACTAAACGAGGCTTGAAAAATATAGATGCTCGTTTTGATCAGATTATGAGTCGTCTAGATGATGGTTCGCTTAAGCAAAAATTGGGGATTTTCTTTGATGGACAAATGTTTGATGCCTTTGTCTTGGTAGAGGAGCTAATCCAAAAGGCTAAACGTAGGATCGTTCTAATTGATGACTATATAACAGCTTCTCTCTTGGATCGTTTTCATAAGCGTAATACAGGCGTAACTTTAGATTGTTATGTGAAAAGTCGATTTGCAACACCTGCTTTATGTGATGCTATAGCAAATTATAACACCCAGTATCCTTTAGAGCCGACAAGACTTCATACCTTTGAGCGTTCACATGATCGTTGGCTTATTATAGACGATATCGTTTATCATTTTGGTGCATCTCTAAAAGATTTAGGAAAGCGTTGGTTTTCTGTCGATATTGTAACAGAACATACAGCAGATGATTTTATTTCGCGCCTGTAAGAGGCAGAATGTTAAAAAATATCTCCATTCGAGTGGCGACAAGCGCAGAGCGATACTGCGGTGGGGAACAAAAATGGTGGTCTCAACCAGTAAGCCGCCCCCCATGCACCCCCAATCAGCAAGCTATAGCAAATTATAGCAAGTTATACCCAGGCGGTCCCATCCCGCACAATTTGGCGAGGGCTTTGATGCCCCGTCAACCTTATAGCGTAGCGGTTCTGAGCACCGGAGGGCGGTTACATCCCCGCTTCCTGAGGTTTCTGTCCCCTACAAGGGGAACCGAAGGGGTCGTAAAGACTATTGAGAGGGGCTTGGGGAGAAAGTGAAGCTCTCCTTGCAGGAGAGACGGAGAGGTAGAAAAAAGCCTTTATCAACAAGGAAGGACGGGATGATATGCATGCAAAGCCATTTTGACAATCATGTGATGTAATCAGAATGAATACAACGAACAAAGGGGAACGACCAAAGACTGGTTGTTTCCCTTTGTTCGTTTAGAGTCAATTGTATCAGGTGTATCTGTCATCATCACAAAGGTTGCAACCAAACGAAAGATGGAGAAGGCACCACGCAAATCTATCTCAATTCCATCAAAAGCTCAGAAGTAGATGATGCCAACGCCAAAATAGTGGCAGCCCTATAAGCCACAAAAAAGAATAAAAAGAGGGATTTTGTAAAATGAACCAAAATGAACCATTTTTCCAGAATCTTTACATGAGAGATACAGAAAAACCGAAAACTTTCGTTCAATCAACGACTTAGGAAATTATGTACGAAAAGAATAGTAAAATAATGTTGATTTACGTAGAATGATATTAATTTTTTAACACGCATAATTTGCTAGTTTCCAACAATTTTCGTATTTTTGCAAGGAGATTCTGTGTCTCTTATATCGAGATTCAGATGAACGTCATCAAAAAACGAACTTGATTCGCATGATGAAAGAGACAAATATACACTCACAGGTTACGTCCACTATTGCAGGGGACGACGGCGAAGCCATGGCAAAAAGTGAAGGATATGTAGCTGAAAATGGTTTTCATGTCCCTAATCCCATGTAATTATAACTCGAACAAAAAGGTGAATGTCAAGGCTGCCTAATAGGTAGCTTTGGCAATACCAATTAATAATATACTTTTTTTGAAAAATGTTGGATGTGCTAACTGCTGAAAATCAGCAGTTACGTTCTAATGGTGATTTACTGCTAATGGCAGCTATTGCAATCGTAGCAGGAGGATATGGAAGAGATATGTCAGAGGAACAATGCTACGATCTTTTGGATGATATGGACTTCTATTATAATAAAGTGAAATGTAAGAAGATAGAGCGTATGCTTCCAGAGTTGAGTAAAATGGTAGTAGCTGAGTCGATTCATTTAAGTTAGAAAATAAAAAATTATCATACAATGACAAAAGATGAGTTATATGATAAGCTAATTGCTATGCTCCCAGTCGAAAATAAAGACGATAAAGAATTTCGTGTTTTATTATCCGATTGTTTTCGAACATATCAAAGGTATCTTGATGATACTCCAGAAGTGGAAATGGAAGTCAAGAAAGAGGTTACTCATATTTGTGAGACATTGAAAGAAATAGTAAAGGCACAATATAAGGGTTTGCATTCACAAGCTTTTAGTAAATTGTCCAATCTCTTCTATGGTACATCTGGTCATAAAGGATTGAGTGAGGTGCTTCCTGTAACTATATTGGGTGAGCATAGTAGTTTCTTTAGGGCGAGAACTCATAGTGGTAATGGTAAATTTACGTATGAGGATATGTTTCATATACCATTTGATAAACGGGGAATCGTCAAGACACAGCGTTATAGTTTCCCTGGTTATCCTTGCTTGTATGTTGGCGCAACAACTTATGCATGTTGGGAAGAGTTGCATAGGGTAGATTTTGATTTATGTATGTTTTCTCGTATTGAAACTCAGAAGAAAATAGCTTTGTTGAATATGCGTATCCCTTCAAAAGAAAAATATGACGAAGACATTAAAGCAGTTTTGTTTTTGATGCCACTTTTGATTGCTTCAATGGTAATCGTCAAGAATTTAGATGCTGTTTTTAAGCCAGAGTATATAGTTCCTCAGTTGGTGAGTGAATGGATTATATCTCATAATGACAAGAAAGAAACGAGGAAGACCGATAGCTTTGTATATGGCATTTGTTATACATCTTCTTTGAAAACTGATGAGTTTGAATTTCCAAGTTGGACGCTTGATAATGTCGCTTTGTTCCCAATAGAAGTTTTGACTAATAAGAAATATTGTCCAAAATTGTCAGAGATATTTCATATCACGTCACCTACTTGCAATGAGTATGAAAAATTGAAATGTGGTTATGACATTGATGGAGGTCATGCAGGATATGCAAGTCGAGAAAGGGAATTAGAGGCAAATTATGCATCTTCAGATTTTTATAATTTAGAGAAGCGTCTGATGGATAAAGATAAATTTCCTCTTCACAAAATGAACTGAAAAAATGAAATATTCTCGTAAGGAAATAGATAAGACTGGCAAAATAATGCTTACGGCAACCGATCAAGAAACATTCAAGCAGGCAATTGAGAAGATTAATGCTTGGCGAAGTTTGCATTTAGTTCCTCTGGATATGTTACAACAAAAGATTGTGACCTTCTTGGATTTCAATAATATTCGCCCATTTTTGATTTCCAGAAGATTGAAGCGATTGACATCTATCCAATATAAATTGGACTTGAATCCAGAAATGGGATTAGGTGGAATGCAAGATATTGGCGGTTTGAGGGTAGTCATAAATACAGTAGAAGAATTGCTCCGCTTACAGGCACTTTTACGTAGCTTACCAATAGCAGAATTTGAGTGTAGGAGAATGTACGATTATGTGAATGAACCAAAAGACAGCGGCTATCGCAGTATACATTTTGCTTACATATACCATTGTGAAAACAAAGACTATGATGGATTGAGAATAGAGTTGCAGATACGCACACGACTTCAACATTTATGGGCAACGGCAGTGGAAACTGCGGGGCTATATACTAATACATCCTTGAAGTCAAGTCAAGGTAAAAATGAATGGCTTGATTTTTTCAAAGTAGTTAGTGCCTTGTTTTGTTATAAGGAACAATTACCAGTTGCTCGTAATCTGAGTAAAATGACAATGAAGGCCTTGATGGTAGAATGTTATGCAAGAAACAAAAGATATCGCTATTCTGACATATTGAAAGCATTGAATGTTAGTGTCCATGAAACAGAAGATAAAACTCAGGAATATTCATACTATTTGATTTTTATTAATTTTGAGAATACAACTGTTAATGTGACTTCCTTTAAAAGGAATGAAGAAAAGTTGGCCTCAGAAAAATATACAGAAATTGAAAGCAAATTACAAGATGGCAAAAATGCAGCAGTATTGGTTTCTGTTAGTAAGGTGGATGAGCTTAGAAAGGCTTATCCAAGCTATTTCTTGGACACAAAAGAGTTTACTGGCAATATTGATAAGATATGCAAGAATTGCTTAGATTGGAATTTGTTGTCAAACTAATAAATTAGATGTTATGGATACATTACAATTGACAAATTACAGAAAATTCAAAGACACAGGTGTTATACATCTTAAGCCTATTACCTTTTTGGTAGGTGCTAATAGTAGTGGCAAGAGTTCATTTTTAAAGTTCTTCCCATTGCTTAAGCAAAGTTTGGGTGTGAATCGAAATGGAACTTTTCTGTGGTATTCTTCGGATGTAGACTTCAAGGATTTTCTTAATACGGTGCATAATGGTAAAGGAAACATTGATATAAGTTTTACTTTTTCGTCACAAAATTTACGTTTCCAAAGATTTAGAAGACGTGCAAATGTAAAGGGATTGTCGGAAGAGGATATAGCCAAAACTGTTGAGATTTCGGTTAAACTCGAAATTTCAGGTAAGAAAACGAATGGAAAAGAAAATGAAGACTATTTTTCGTTGGTTGTCATAAAGTATTTGGATCAAGTCGTTCAAATTCTGATATCAGAAGACGAAAATACACAGATTATAATTAATGGGCATGGCATAGAAGCAAAGTTTCATCCTGCTTTGAGTAATAATGCGATTAACTTGATTCCACGTATATACGAAGATAGAGAAGATAGTTTATATATGGGAGTAATCCGAAAGTCTCTCGATTTTTTTAGGAAAAATATCAAAACAGCAGAAAATGAGGAGTCATATCCTTTAATGGAATTGGAAGATGCTTTTTACTTGATTGACAAAAAAGTAAGCTCTCGTTATTTGAAAAGTCTCAATATTGAAGGTGAAGATGAAGTGCTGAATGAGATGTATATTCTTATGCACTTAAATGAAATTATCGAGAATATCAATTATTATCTTTTCGATATTAGTACATGCATTACTTATGTACGTCCTTTGCGTGTCTCTACAGAGAGATATTATAGATATCAGAATTATGCAGTAGATGAAATCGAATCTGATGGCAAAAACTTAGCTATGTATCTTGCTAATTTATCAGAGAAAGATCGTATGTTATTTCAAGATTGGACTTCTTCTTTATTTGAGTTTTCTATAGATGTAATTAAGCATGAAGGTCATATCGAGTTGCAGATAAAAGATGGTGTCAACTCTCCAAGAAATCTTGTGGACACAGGATTTGGATATACACAGTTATTGCCGATTCTTACGATGATTTGGAATGCAATTAAGGCTCCTTCTCGCCGTTCTATATTTTATAGAGGTGATGGGGATATTCCAAAGTTCATAGTTATAGAGCAGCCTGAGTTGCATTTACATCCGAGAATGCAAGCTAAGTTTGGAGCGATGTTAGCGAAGGTTATTGCAAGTGCGGCTGGAAAAAATATGAGATTTATTATAGAGACTCATAGCGAAGCAATATTGAATTCTGTTGGCATTGAGATAGAACAGAATAACTTGGATAAGGACAAGGCTAATATTGTTCTGTTCAATGCGGCAGAAGAAGGTTATGAGAATTACATAGAAGAAGCTCAATATAATGAGCGTGGTTTTGTCGAACATTGGCCAACTGGTTTTTTATCAGAAGATGTTTATTAAAGTAGAAAGGGATATTGTTGATGTGATACTTCATCAGCAACGAGGCAAGGAGCGGGAAAGAGCTATAGACATAATGGTGCAGTTAATGACCGCTTCCCGAACTAATAGTCATAAGGTTTATTTGAAGTGTCAATTAACAGATGAGGATAGGAAAACTTTGGAGGCTGCTTTGGATGAAAATTCCATGACAGAATTTAAAAAACTTCAAAAGGAACGCATAGATGTAGATGGTTTGATAGCTAAGTTAGATATATATGCTGTTATATCGAAGTTTAAGCATTGCTCAAGAGTAGGAAAAGAACTTCAAATTAATCCTTTTGAAGAAGATACATTCTTGCTTGGTGTTCCTACTTTTCTCTGTACAGAAAACCAGAGAGATGGTAAGTTCTACCAAATTGTTTGCAATTATTATCTTTCTCAAGAAAGAATATTAAATATGGCTTCAAGGTATAAAACTTGGAAAGGTGGTGGTTCTGATTTCGGAAATGCATTGAAGAATGATAGTATTTTGTCCGACAACTTTATCTTTGCCATAGCAGATAGTGATAAGTGTTATCCTAATGATAAAATAGGAAAAACGGCTAAAAGCATAAAATTCTTAGGGCATAATCGCTATAATGCAGATTATTATATACTGCTTAATGTCTCAGAAATTGAAAATCTGATACCAATAAAACTTGTGAAAAAGTATAATTCTGATATAGCATGTCTCAGAGATTCTGACCTTTCTTATTTTGATTTTAAAGAAGGTCTTAAATATCAAATTCTATATGAGAAAGATAGTCGTGATTATTGGAAAAGTAATTTTTCAAGAATTACTATTGATTGGGATGAAATAATAGATTTTGCTAAAGACAAATCTTATTCTGACTATTGCGATAAAGTTCATGGTAAAACTTCTTTGGTGCCAGGTTGTGGCAAGAATCTACTTGACTCATTATTGGATGACAATGAGTGGAAAAACATCAGGGAAGCAGATTTCACTCAATCTCAGTTGTCTGAGTGGAAAGAGATAGGAAAGAAAGTTTTTAGCTGGACATGTTGTTCTAAGAAAAAGGTATAATACCAAATAGAAGAGTATGCTATATTGGAGCAATTCGAAAAAAGTACATACTTTACCAATCAATGTATATCCCAGGCGGTCCCATCCCGCACAATATGGCGAGGGCTTTGATGCCCCGCCAACCTTATAGCGTAGCGGTTCCGAGCACCGGAGGGCGGTTACATCCTCTCGTTCCTGAGGAAAGAGAGGCTTGGTGAGAAAAGTGGAGCTCTCCTTGCAGGAGAGGTAGAAAAATGCCTTCCTTAACGGTAAGGAAGGACGGGTAGGTTTTCGACCAGTGTTATTGATCAATAAATAATAATTATATGAAAGGAATAGTATTAGCAGGTGGTAGCGGTACACGCTTGTATCCTATCACGAAGGGTATCAGCAAGCAGCTGATTCCTATCTTTGATAAGCCGATGATATACTACCCAATATCAGTATTGATGTTGGCAGGTATCCGTGAAATACTCATTATTTCAACCCCATTCGACTTGCCAGGTTTTAAACGTCTCTTAGGTGATGGTAGCCAGTTCGGAGTGAAATTCGAGTATGCAGAGCAGCCTTCACCAGATGGCTTAGCCCAAGCCTTCATTATCGGAGAAAAATTCATTGGTAATGATTCTGCTTGCCTCGTATTAGGCGATAATATCTTCTATGGTGCAGGATTAAATCAGATGCTGCATCAGGCAGTAGTAGATGCAGAGCAGAACAACAAGGCTACCGTTTTTGGCTATCGTGTAAGTGATCCGGAACGATATGGAGTTGCTGAGTTTGATGAGCAAGGCAATTGTCTCAGCATTGAAGAGAAGCCTGAGAATCCTAAGAGCAACTATGCAGTGGTAGGCTTGTATTTCTATCCTAACAAGGTGGTAGATGTAGCTAAGCATATCAAGCCATCCGCTCGTGGTGAATTGGAAATTACCACCGTAAACCAGGAGTTCCTGAAGGATAAGCAGTTGAAGGTACAGACCATGGCTAGGGGATTCGCATGGCTCGATACCGGAACCCATGATTCCCTTTCTGAGGCATCTACCTTTATCGAGGTTTTGGAGAAACGTCAGGGCTTGAAGGTCGCTTGCTTGGAAGGTATTGCTTATCGCCAAGGATGGATAGATAGTGATACGTTGCGTGAGAATGCTCAGCCTATGCTGAAGAATGACTATGGCAAGTATCTGCTTTCAATCCTCAGCGAAACAGACGAAACATTAAGAAAGAATTTAGAATTTTAGCAGGAAATAATTATGGCAGGTGAAATACCTGGGGCTTATTTTATAAGCTACTTTTCGGCTCTTGGTATGGAGCCTGTCTTTCTTAAAATATAAAACAATGAATATAATCAAAACTGAAATAGAAGGCGTACTCATTATAGAGCCACGCCTCTTCCGCGACTCTCGTGGCTACTTCTTCGAGAGCTTCAGCGAGCGAGAGTTTGAAGAGAAGGTCTCTCCTATCCTGGGACACAGTGTTCACTTCTGCCAAGACAACGAGTCTATGAGTAGTTATGGCGTAATGCGAGGCCTGCACTTCCAGCGCCCACCATATACTCAGAGCAAACTGGTACGCTGCGTAAAAGGTAGAGTCCTCGATGTAGCAGTAGATATCCGCAAAGGATCACCAACCTATGGCAAGCATGTGGCAGTAGAACTGACAGAAGACAATCATGTCCAGTTCTTCATTCCTAAGGGCTTTGCCCATGGTTTCGCAGTCCTCTCAGAAACAGCCGTCTTCCAATACAAGTGTGATAATTTCTACCATCCAGAGGCAGATGGAGGTATCTCTATCCTTGATGATACCCTAGGTATCGATTGGAAAATCCCAACAGAACATGCCAATCTCTCAGAGAAAGATACGAAGCATGCAATGCTGAAGGACTTTGATAGTCCATTCGATATCAATGTCGATTTGTATCAGTAATATACAGATTTCCTCTATTTCTTATCAAGAGAATATATGGATAATCTCAACCTGATAAAAGGTAATGTTGTGACAATTTTTGACGCATTCATATAAAATTACGGCAGGCGAAGTGCCAGGAGCTTATTTTATTAAGCTACTTTTCGGCTCCGGCATGGAGTCTGCCTCCTTTGATAAACGGGTTTGAGTTATGAGCAACGATGAAATCTTAATGGTTCTTTTTTTGCATTAGTGTTATGAGCAATAAAAAATTGATAAAGTCATGAATGATATTGTTAATATAAGAAAGCCTTTAGATGTTCTGAAGAATGCGTTGCTGGATAGTTGCCCTGGCAGCCATCTTAATGTGTTGGAAAAGTGGTTCGTTCATGTGGATCAGCGCTTGTTAGATGTCCAAACGGATAAAACTAACATAGCCTATCTGAAAAACGAATGTGCTAAGGAAATCAATGAAGTGATACATGCACGAAGAGACGTTAGGGAGATTTCAAATGTTGTTTCAGTTTATTCTTTTGCTATCAATGAACTTAAAAAGTTGCCAGGGGAAGAGTGTAAAGATTTAGACCCAGATTGGGCAACAGCATTCTATGATTCAGCAAAAGGCTCTTCTGATGAAGAAATACAGGTGTTATGGGGAAAGATTCTTGCAGGTGAAATAACTCATCATGGTAAGTTTTATAAAAGAACTTTATCCATATTGAAGAATATGGAGTCAGAAGAAGCTAAGCATTTTGTGGAACTAGTTCCATTATTAATTGCAAAAGAGACTGTTCCTGAATTTATTTTTCAGAATAATGAGTTCTTCCAATATAATGATTTGCAGACATTGATGGATTGTGGAATCGTAAATTCTAGTGATGGATTATATACATATACTGGTTTGGACCAAGTAATATTACCGGGTTTTAAGCTTGTTTCTAAAAATAATGATGTAAAAGAGTTGTATTTAGAAGGCTTTGCGTTGACAGATGCAGGTTTGCAGTTATGTCAGTTGATTGATTGTAATCATGCGGATGAAAACTATATGAAGCAATTAGCTGAGCGCTTGTCTATACGCAATGGAAAAGAGATTGGTTATAAGAAATTGGAATGACTATTTAGAAAGAGAATATGTATCAGATAAGAATTGATTGTTTTGATGAAAAGCTTAAGGGGATAAGAACTCTGTTTGAGTACGATTTCCAATCAAAAGATCAAGTTTTGGTAAATGTAATTTTACCGTACTTAAAAGGAGACTTGTTCATTTTTGCAGGCGCAAAAATAGGTGATGAAAATATCAGAAAAGTAGAGATATATGAAACAGAGAAGTCGATAAAGCAAACTGTTGACGAGGCGAATCATGCAGACCAAATGTTTGCCCCTTATACTAGGGAAAACATATTGTGTGATAATGAATTGTCCAATGTCACCCGACTGCTTATTCAAGAAGGATCAGAAATCTTAAGACAGCAAGAAAAGAATGAGAAGAAAGAAGAAAAACCGCAAGTAAAGAAGCCATTGCTCTTTATAAGTCATTCTTCGGCTGATGAAGCAATAGCTTCCTCTCTAGTAGCTATGTTGCGAACATTAGGATTCAATAAGAAGAACCTATTTTGTAGTTCTGTCCCTGGATACGATATTCCAGAGGGTGAAGATATTTATGATGCTCTAGCAACAAAGTTCATTGAGTATGATATTTATGTAATCCTCTTGTTGTCGAAGAACTATTATGATAGTGTGGCCTGCTTGAATGAGATGGGAGCAACGTGGGTACTGAAAGCAAAGTATTCAACCATTGTTTGCGCAGACTTTACCGTACCTGAGATAAAGGGTGCTGTCAATCCTAGAAAGATGGCAGTGGTGCTGGATGATTCAAAGCGAGTAAATGGTAAGCTGAATCAGCTGAAGGATCATTTGATAGAGTTCTTTCATTTGCCAGAAATTGAGGATGATACAATTTGGGAGAATGATAGAAATGAGTTTTTAAAATCAATAGAAAAGAAATAGTAAATGTCAAATCAAACATCAGCTAATAATAAACGAATAGCGAAGAATACGCTTCTTCTTTACTTCCGTATGCTCTTTATGATGGCGGTGTCTCTGTTTACGAGCAGAGTTGTCTTGAATACATTGGGAGTAGAGGATTATGGTATATATAATGTGGTTGGAGGAATTGTTGCTATGTTCGGATTCATTAATGGATCCATGTCATCTGCAACGCAGCGATACATCACTTTTGCCTTGGGTAAAGGAGATAAGAATAGATTGCAGACCGTATTTAGTACCACACTTCAGATTCATACGCTGATAGCAGGTGTAATCGTGTTATTGGGAGAAACCATCGGCTTGTGGTTCTTATATAATAAGATGCAGATACCTGCTGATAGAATGGATGCAGCCTTTTGGGTATTGCAGTGCACTATCGTAGATGCAGTCTTTATGATTATAAGTGTACCCTATAATGCGGATATTGTCGCTCATGAGAAAATGTCGGCTTTTGCTTATATCTCCATTTTGGAGGTGGTATTAAAGTTGGCTATTGTCTATATGTTGTTAGTGTTCTCATTTGATAAGTTAGTCTTGTATGCTTTCCTGCTCTTGGCGATACAGATATTGATTCGATTTTGCTATAGTTATTATTGTAACAAGCATTTTGAAGAAACCAAATACAAGCACGTATGGGATAAAGCATTATTTAAGGAAATGACTGGTTTTGCCGGTTGGAGTATGTTTGGTAATTTGGCGGCTGTGCTCTTCGGACAAGGTTTGAACATGCTGTTGAATGTCTTCTTCGGACCTGTTGTTAATGCTGCCCGCGGTATTGCGGTTCAGGTACAAAATGCCGTTCAGCAGTTTGTCGGCAACTTCCAAATGGCACTTAATCCTCAAATCACCAAAACATATGCACAAGGTGAATTACAGGAAATGCATAAGTTGATGTATCGAAGTGCAAGATTCTCGTTCTATCTCCTCTTCTTCCTATCTCTGCCAGTCCTCTTTGAAACTAATTTTATCTTGACAGTATGGTTGAATACGGTGCCAGATAATACGATTGTATTCTTGCGCATTATGATATGTACGTCTTTGATTTATACCTTGTCTAATCCTCTGATTATAGCAAATCAGGCTACAGGCAAAGTGCGTAAGTATCAGGCAATTTGTGGAATTATATTATTGTTGATATTACCAGTTTCGTACGTATGCCTTCGGTTGGGACTTCCAGCATATTCTGTATTCATAGTACACTTTATGATGGAGTCTTTGACGCAGATAATACGAATGTTCCTGCTTCGTCCTTTAATAGGAATTAGAATCAGAGATTATATTAGATACATCTATTCACCAGTACTCTTGGTAATCACAGTTTCGGTAATTCTTCCAGCTTTAGTCTATTTTAATATGGAAGATACGGTGATTAGATTTTTTTTAGTTGGAATAGTATGTGTACTTTCTGTTTCATTAACAGCATATACGTTGGGCTTGTCAAGCAATGAACGGGTATTCGTTAAGGCTAAAGCTCTTGGTATGCTACATAAATTTTCAAAGTGATGATACATATAACAGATAAGAAAAATTGTTGTGGGTGTTCTGCTTGCGTACAGCGATGCCCTAAACAATGCATCAGATTGGAAGAGGATACTGAGGGCTTCTTGTATCCGCAGGTGGATGAAGAGACTTGTATCAAGTGTGGTTTGTGCGAGAAAGTATGTCCAGTCTTGAATCAAACGGATAAACTGTCTGTACTGGAAGTGCTTGCGGTGAAGAATCCGAATGACGAGGAGCGAATGAACAGCTCTTCAGGTGGTGTTTTCCTTCCTTTAGCAAGAGAGGTTATCAATCAGGGCGGTGTCGTTTTTGGAGCTGTATATGATGAGATCTGGGAAGTACATCACGTTTATGCAGAGAAGATAGAGGACGTTTATCCAATGATGGGTAGTAAATATCTTCAGAGTAAGATTGGCAATTCCTTTAAAGATGCAGAGCGCTTTCTTAAGCAGGGACGTGAAGTTCTGTTTGTCGGAAGTCCGTGCCAAATAGCTGGTTTGCGAACATATCTCCGTAATAAGCAATACCAAAATTTGTTGGCTGTTGATTTCCTTTGTCATGGAGTTCCAAGCCCAGGTGTTTGGAGAAGATATTTGGCAGAAACTTATGGAGGATATGATGCCAAAGAACAGAGTCGCCTTCAGGCGACCGCTGGAAAAAATTCCGTTTTGCTTTTATCTCTAAACGCAACGTCCCCTATAGTGGACATTAAGTTTAGAGATAAAACAGAGAGCGGCTGGAAAAAATTCCGTTTTGTCGTCCGTCAAAAGTCCGCCTCTAAGGCGGACCAAAATACCGTTTTGTCGTCCGATATACATTACGATAATCCTTTTATGCGAGGATTCCTTTCTGACATATATTTGCGCCCTTCATGTTATGAATGCAAATGTAAGAATGGAGTAAATCATAGTGATTTAACCATAGGTGATTATTGGGCGGCAAGAGTTACAGACCAGGACTTTGATGATGACAAGGGTGTTGGTTTGGTTCTTGTTAATACTTCAAAAGGCAAGGAATACTTTGATAAGCTAAATATGATGGTTCGTAAATCGGACCTAGATAAGGCTAATCTTTGTAATGGCGGATTCAATGAACATACTCATGCACATCCCAAACGTGCCTTGTTCTTTGCTTTGATTTATCAAGGAAAGACTATAAAAAATGCAGTTGATATCTGCTTGAAGATTTCATTGCCTTCAAGGATAAAGAATAAAACGAAATGCTTTGTAAAGGGGGCTGTAAAGCAAGTTTTAGGTGATAAGGGAGTAAAAGTCATCAAAACTGCTTTAGGAAAATAGAGTTCCTGGTGATAGATAATCGCTTGTATCAAAGCTAGCTGTATACAAATAAACTGATATGGGACTCAAAATACGTAAGGTAAAGTTTTTGAATGATGTTCAGTTTGGAGATTTGGAATTAGATTTCTTGAATTCACAAACTAGACTTCCTTATCAAAACATAGTCTTTGTTGGTGATAACGGTGTCGGGAAAACAAATCTCTTAAGGTTTCTTAAAGAGATTATAAGTTCTCCAACTCGTTCATATATATATCGATATATAGAGTATGAATTGAATGGTAGAATTTGTCGATTTGAACGAAAACAAGATGATGCTCTTCACAATCATAGGTATCAGCTATATGATGCCGAAACAAATTCAATCTTTATGATAAGCCCGCTAGACGATGATTATCCGGTAGAATTAAGACCTCGTTCTGAAGAAATAATGATGTCTTATTCTAATAATGATCATTTTGAGCAAAAAGATGATGATTTTTCATCTGTGATAGATCGCTTGGTAAATATACAGAATGAAGATAGTATCAATTATGCTTATTACAATATAAAACATGATGATGCCCCTTTAAGGTGGTCAGAGTTCTTTCAAAGGTCTAAAATGAAGACTTTTGCTGATTCATTTAATGCTTTCTTTGAAGATATGGAGTATTTTGGAATGGGATTCTCTGACCGGCATGAAAAGGTAATAGGTTTCACAAAATACGGAAAGCAGATAAATACGCAGAGTTTAAGCTCTGGTGAAAAGCAAATTATAGAAAGAACAGTTCCTATATTGGAAATAATGACGGAACAAAAAGATAATTTACTGTTTATTGATGAACCAGAGATGAGTTTGCATCCTAAGTGGCAAGAAAAGGTTCACTCATATTTTAAGCAGCTATTTACTGATACTAGTGGTATTCAGCAGAACCAAATCTTTATGGCTTCTCATTCAAGTGCTTTTCTCAAAAAAGCTTTGATGGATGAAACATCCTTGGTAGTTCGCCTGATTAATCATAATGGTAAAGTAGAAGCTCAGAGAATAGAGCATCCTACATATTTGTCTGCTGTCACTTTTGCTGAAGTTAATTATCTAGTATTTGATATTGTTTCTGCTGAATATCACAATCAGTTGTATTGTCAAATTCAGAACAGGCATAATCTGTCAAAGGTTAAAGCTTGTGATGATTATATATATCATCATCATGCTTTTAATTCTAATCTACATCAGAGAATTTCGGGCTATGGTCATGTTCAATATAAGACAATTTGTTCATATATAAGAAATGCCATCGATCATTATGATAATGGTCATGCATATACAGAAGATGAATTGCGTTATTCGATTCAACTCATGCAGGAAATTCTGAGGTAGTGTATATTATTATTAATTATGTAAATATGACTGTAAAAAATCCATTAGGGATAATAACGCTGTTTGTCACCTTTATAGATGGCATCGCTGGGCTCGTTATTAGTGTAAACTTTGAGCATTTACATGGAGCTGCCGAACGATTACCTTTGATATGGTTCATAGTAACGTTCCCTGTTATTGTATTGCTTGCCTTTGTCATCTTGGTATTGACAAAACCACAGAACTTGTTTGGCCCGGGAGATTATGAAAATCAAGATCTATATCTTCAAGCTATAGGTAAAAGCATTAGGCCTTTTAAGAATCCTGCGCCCCTAAAGGAACCCGAAAATATACCTGTAAAGAGTAATAAAAGAGGTATTTGTATGATGGCTTTTTCTTCTTTAAAGGAACCTCAAGTATCCCACATGAAGGTTCAAGAAGCAGCCTTGCAACGGTATGCAGATGAGCATGACATGGAAATTAAAACTGAGGTTCGCATATCTCGTAACTTGATATGTGATGGCGTTGCGGAAAAGAATGGTCAACTTTACTTATTTGAGGTGACGGTAAACTACAATCCAGCTATGGCAGATAGCATGAAACGAAACCTTATTCGTATATACGAAGCAATGGCAAATAAAGGGTGCGAAAAACTCCATGTTGTATTGCTTCTTGTTTCGAAGGAAAAAATGACATCAAAAGCTATAGATGACTTGCGAAATGACTTTGTAAATGTCATACCTAATGTGGAAATAATGGTATATATAAACGAGGAAATAAACAAGAAATAATATAATACAAAATGAGAATAGGAATATTAACATTACCTCTCCATACTAATTATGGAGGGATATTGCAGGCTTATGCTTTGCAGACAGTGCTTGAAAAAATGGGGCACAAAACTATGATGATTGATAAAGGATGGCCTCCAAAAGTACCATTTATCAACTATTTAAAGCGAACAATAAAGGAATCTTTTAAAAAACTATTGGGGCATTCGAATCAGAGGTGGCATTGGATTTTTTTTCAATATGGTGAGATGTTGAAGGAGCATCAATATACAATCCAATTTGTTAATAAATACATTCATCGCAAAATCCAAAGAGATTTATATGCAATATCAAATGGGGATTTTGATGGTTTCGTTGTCGGAAGCGATCAGATATGGAGAGTTCAATACTATCGTCCTATTATAAATGCGTATTTGGATTTTACAAAAGGGTGGAATGTGAAGAGGGTTGCATATGCTGCGTCTTTTGGAACGGATGAATGGGAATACGATGCTGTAGAAACTAGTGATTGTGCTAATTTGTTGCAAGGTTTTGATGCTGTTAGTGTCCGTGAAAGATCTGGTATAGCTTTATGTAAAACATATTTTCATAGAGAGGATGTGCAACATGTATTAGATCCAACGTTATTATTGACATCAGAAGATTATGTTAATAGACTCGGTTTAGCAACTGTGGCAAAAAGTAAAGGAGATTTCTTGGTTTATATTCTTGATATGACAGCCGAAAAGCAACAGATTGTTGATTTCATTGCAAAGCAATATGGTTTAACTCCTTTTTACGTAAACTCTAAGTGTGATGATAAATCATACAACATAAAAAATCGTATTCAGCCACCCGTTGAGGCTTGGCTTAGAGGATTTTGTGATGCTAAATTTGTATTTACAGATTCTTTTCATGCTTGTGCTTTCTCGTTGATTTTCAATAAGCCTTTCTTTGTGTATGGAAATAAGGAGAGGGGAATGAGTCGATTTGAATCCCTGTTATCTTCCTTTGGTTTGGATAATCGTTTGATAGGAAGTTTTGGCGAGATTACTGCCAATATCAATGATGAAATTAATTGGAAAACGATAAATGGTATTATGTCTAAAAAACGTACCGAATCCTTAGGGTTTCTTGAAAAATCACTTAAATAATTAATAATGATGTCAACTATACATCCTAATACGCGTCAAGCTTGCTTTGAAATAATGCGTATCTTTGCTATGCTATTAATTTTAGTTTGGCATATTAAAGTACACTATATGGTTGGAGAAGAAGAATTCCATCCTTTAGTTGTCAAGGCTATGAATTTTTTTGCAAATTTCATCAGTTTTCATGTTGATTTATTTATTCTTATTACTGGCTATTTTGGCATACGTAATAATAAAAGAGCAATTGTCAAAAATCTGATTTTGTGTATCATTTATCTATGGGCATTCAATCTCTTTAATTATTTGGAGTATGGATATTGCGATATTAATGAGTTGATATTCCCAATCAGTCATAGTCCTTGGTGGTTCATGAAAGTGTATTTCCTATTAGTGTTAGTTGCTCCTTTTTTGGAAAGGATGTTTTCTACATTTGAGAAAAAAGAGTGGAGTGCTTGGATAATAATAGTTTTACTCTTCAATGTTTATTTTGGTCATTACCATCATCTAAAGATTGTATATTTGATGGGATTTGACTTAATGAATATGATTACTATTTATAGTATAGGCGCTTTCTTGAGAGTATTTGCTGCATACGATAATTTCATAGTTCGGGGGGGCAAAAGACACTTTTTATTTTATTAATAATTTTGATTTTATTACGAATTGTTGTAGGAAAATTTTTTTATGTCTTGAATTTAAATTTCGATGCCGGTGAATATTGTGCACCATTGACGATAGCTTTAGCAGTTAATGTATTCTTGCTTTTTAAACAGATATCATTGAAGTTATCACCGTTAATATACTTCTTCTCTTCATCTGCGGTGAGTGTTTATTTAATCACCGATTATCCAATGGTTAGACATTTTTTGACAAAGAACTTTCATCAACTTTATTTTAGATATTGTCATAATTCTATCCAAGGTATTCTTTTTATAGTTGCTTTTACAATCGTAGTGTTTGCGTTGTGTGTTGCTATTGATAAAGTTAGGATAATACTTCAGAAGAACATAGAAAAAGTAGTCTTAAAAGGTAGTTCAAATTAGAATTTTTCAGTTATAGGTCTTATAAATTTAGATAAGGAATGATTAATAAAATGAAGAAATATATTTCTACATTTTCTTCTATGAGGAGGTGTAGTAATTCTGTTGTAGCCTTTAAAACAGAAATAATAAGTGTGTTGATTCGAAATCAGTACAAAAGGCAGAGATTTATCCAAAGAGTTAAATTAAACTATTTGAAGGACAAATATAAGGATATAATAAAAGACTATGCCAATAAGCAAGGGGTAGTTAAGAAAGCTGGTAAGCCTATTGTTTGGATCATGTGGTGGCAGGGTGAAGAAGGAATGCCGCCAATTGTAAAAGCTTGTTATAATTCGGTAAAAAAACATGTAAGTGATAATGTAGATATAGTCCTATTAACAGAGAGTAACTTTTCTGATTATGTTGATATTCCAGAAAATATTCTATCTAAGGTTCAAAGAGGTATTATTAGCTTAACACACTTAAGCGATATTATTAGAATGTCTTGTATTGCTAAATATGGTGGAATATGGTTAGACTCAACAATATTTGTAAATCAAGATATACCTGATAGTTTAATTAATAGAGATTTCTTTTCTTTAAGTACAGAAGAGGATTTTCATTATGTATCCAAGTGTAAATGGAGTAGTTTTGCTATTGGAGGCAATAGTATTGTTTTTGATTTTATGAGAATGTTATTTCTTACATATTGGGAGAAAAATGAAACAATGATAGATTTCTTTTTCATCGATTATGGTTTGCGCGTCTTTTATGATAGTTCATGCCAGTTTAGAGAATTTGTTGAAACAGATGCTTTGTATGTTAAGGATCTATATGAACTTCATCATTGCTTGAATGAAGTATATGATGATAATAAAATGACAAATATAGCCAAAAATGCTTTGTTTTGCAAATTGTCGTGGAAGGGAAAGAAAGAGAAACTCAAAGATGGTAAGTTAACATTTTATGGACATTTAATTGCTGGCTATGAGTAATGTTGTTATTTCTGTAATTGTACCTGTCTATAATGCCGAGAAATATTTATCTCGTTGCATTGATAGCATTCTTGTGCAAAGATTCAATGACCTGGAACTTCTGTTAATTGATGATGGTAGTAAGGATGGATCTGGCAAAATCTGTGATGAATATGCAGATAAGGATAAACGGGTAAAGGTATTCCATAAAGTAAATGGTGGCGTAAGTTCTGCCCGAAATTTAGGCTTAGAAAAATCTAAAGGCGAGTATATAACATTTGTTGATGCAGATGATTATCTTCTTCCTGGAACGATTACGGAACGGCTTTTGTCAGGGAATTATGATCTCATACAGATACCTAGGAACAATGGCAGTTTTATGAAAACATATTCTCATGATATAATATGCAAGACTACCGAATCTTTTCGAAATTTCATATATTGCAATTACTATTTCGAATGTTGGGGCAGATTCTATAAGAGAAAAGTAATAGGAACAGTAAGATTTCCGGAAAATTTAAAAGTCGGTGAAGATCTAATGTTTTTCTTGAGGCTCTATCGTAATGTTAGTAGCTTTAAACTATCGTCAAAAGGAGGTGGATATCACTATTCTTTTGTTCCGACATCTGCTATGCAATCAAGCGATATTCTTTCCAAGCAAGAAAAGCTGGCTATGCATGTAGCAGATTATTATCTTGAATTCAAAGATAAGCTTGCATTGATAATTATGGTGGTTTTCTTTTATGGGAATAATACCTGCAATGTCGATAAATATATTTTTAATTATTCTATATGTTCAATATTAATGCTGCCTATTAGCTTGAAACGAAAGGTAAAATATCTTTTGGCTCGATGGCATGTCTGCAAATTATAATTGTCAATTATTATGGTTTTAAATTTACTTACAGTATTCTGGGGTATTTTACTTCTTGTGAATTTCAAGAAGTTCTTTATCGTATTTATGGCGTTTGCAGTGTGGATAAGTTGTTTCTTTTCACCCACTGCATCTGTATTCCCTGCAGTATCCATGGTAGCTTTTGTGCTATTCCTTATCAATTATAAAAAAATGACGCAAAATGTCATTGTGACCAAATTTCCTATGATGTTGAGTTTCGTTTTGTTATTTATATCACTTACATGTAGTAATTTCCTTATAGGCAATCCTCATTACAATGATTATGTAATTCGAATATGTGTGCAACTTTTGAATATATTTATGTTATGGTGTTTATTTGAAAATAATCCCAAGTATAGTATTCATATATTTATTAAGAGTTCCATTGTTTTTGCCATTTTATTGTGTGGATATGGCTTTTTTGAAGCATTTACTAGATCTAACCCATTTGTGAGTTTGATGGATAGTATTGGAGCATATAAGGATCCTTTTCTTATTACAGAAATTCGTTTTGGAGTAAAACGTACACAGTCTTTGCTTTTGATGCATACAACTTTAGCTGGCATTTGTATCTCATTGTTTGCTATGTTAGTGGTATGTAGTGATAAAATAATGCAAAATTCAAAGATGAAGGCTTTGATTATAGCACTAGTTATTATGACATTTTTCACTGGGTCAAGAAGTGGAATCTTAGCAATTGTAATAGCGATGGCTATGCTGATAAGGCAATTTACTCCTCAGAAATTATTGGGTGTAATTTTGGCATTTATTCTATTGGCTGTTTTTCAAAGTTATTTTGATACGATATTCCAATCTTTTTCGGATACGAATAGTGTTGGTGGTAGTAGTTCTGATATGCGAGAAGTTCAGTTTGAGATAGCTTTAAGTGGCTTGATTAATCATTTCTGGTTAGGTAATGGCCTTGGATATACTTTCTCTGATGCATTTTACGTACCCGAGCTTTTTGGAGCAGAATCTTTGTGGATTCCTATAGCAGTAGATCAAGGTGTTTTGGGGTGTTTTGCTACATTGGCGTTTTTTATACAGTCTTTAGTTTATTGTATCAAGCAAGGAAAGTTTAATTACTGTTTTTATGTTCTTGCTATGTTTGTATTTTTCACAATGACATCAGTGCCGCAATATAACTTCACCTATACTTTTATTTACCTATATATAATGATTCGTGTTAATGATGTTTTTGCTAATAAAAAAATAAACTCCATAAAAATATGACATTGAAAACAAAGTTACGCAAAATATATTTTGCTTTTTCAAGACAAAGGTTAAAAAACAAATCTTTCACACTGATTTCAAACAATTGTCTTGCTGGATGTGTTCTTCATGATTTCAGTATGAGATTTGATACACCTACAATTAATTTGTTCATACCTTTTCCTGATTATATCAAGTTTTTGACAGACTTGAAGTGTTATGTAAACAAAGAGATTGAGGACATAACTGCTGATTCCCCGTATCCCATTGGACTATTGGGGGGGGTAATACACTTACATTTTTTACATTATAAGTCTTTTGATGAAGCTGTGGATGCTTGGAAAAGGCGTTGTCGTCGTATTCATTGGGACAATGTGCGCATAGTTTTGGTAGAACGCGACGGATGTACCGAAAGTGATTTGAAGGCATTTGATGAGTTGCCCTATTCTCATAAGATAGCTTTAGTTCATAAAGACTATTCTAATATTAAGAGTTCTTTTCTGATTAAAGGATTTGAAGAATGTTCTGAATTGGGCAATGTTATGACGTTTGTAAATAGTTTGGGAAGAAAATATTACGATCAGTTTAACTGGAGACAATTTTTAAATCAAAATATATAAAAAACAATGAAATCTGCATTTTTAATAATGGCACATGGCAATTTTGAAATGCTAAAATTGCTTATAACAATGCTTGATTATAAGGACAATGATATCTATATCCACATTGATAAAAAATGTGGCGACTTAGATTTTGCTCAGTTTGAGCATTTAACAAAGGAATCTAGCGTCTATTTTCTAAAAAATAGAATGAAAATAACATGGGGAAGCGTTTCGCAAATTCAATTGGAGTTGAAAATGTTTGATTATGCCTTTAATGGGGGGGGGTAAAATATGACTATTTCCATCTTTTATCAGGTGTAGATTGTCCTTTAAAAACTAATGAGGAGATTTCTATTTTTTTAGAGAGGAACAATCACTCAGAATTTATAGGTATTGTAGGCGGACAGAATGTGATAAAACAAAGACTTGGATATTATCATCTGTATACGGAAAGAAATATTATTGGTAAGTTATATAGACATTTGTTGATACCACTTCAAAGAGTGTTTCATATACATAATGTAAACGATGTTTCTGTTTATAGGATGGGGCCTAATTGGTGTTCTGTTACATACGATTTGGTGAGTGCATTGTTAAAAGAGAAAAACAATATTATAAAACGATATCGTTATAGCTTTTGTTGCGATGAAGTTTTTTTGCAGACATTTGTTTTTGAGCATAAGGAATTTTTGAATCGAATATACTGCCCTAATGATCAATATAAAAGTTGTATGAGATATATTGATTTCAAACGTGGCAACCCTTATATATTTAATATCAAAGATATGGAGGAATTGTATAAAGCCGATCGCTTTTTTGCGAGAAAAGTGACAATGGAAGTTATGCAAAAACTTCAAAAGCACTTATTTTGATGGTTATGGGGCTGTGAAGTTGTCCGTTGGAAGGGCTGATCTAGCTAAGAAAATAATACAAATGATAGTGTTGACAGATAGTTATTATGGAGACGTACAACTTAGTTTGGGGGGTCATAAAATCTTTGTTTTATGGGTCTATACTTGTTTGTCTGATTACTGTAGCAGCAAATAAACTGCAAATTAAAATTTGGTCAGTTTTGATGATAACAATTTCTGTGTCTGTATAGCTAGCAACTATAGAGGCTATATTGCAATAAAATAAGTAATAAAACAATATATAATGAACATATTATTATCAATAGTCATACCTATATATAAGGTAGAACTCTACATTGAAAAATGTTTGAGTAGTATATATGGGCAAATTGAGAATTTGCCCGTGGAAGTGGTTCTTGTAAATGATGGTACTCCAGACAAGAGTATGGATATTGCTCAAAAGTTTGTGAATAACAGAACAGTTATTGTTGCACAAGAAAATCAAGGTCTGAGTGCTGCTCGTAATAATGGAATGAAAGCTGCACATGGCAAGTATGTCTGGTTTGTAGACAGCGATGATTGGATTGCGGACGGAGCCATCGCTAAAGTTTGTAAATGGATAGAACAAAATAGAAGTGAAGTCTTTGTGATAGGTATCAAAGCGTATGATGAGGAGAATCATCCGATAGAATCATATCATCCTGTATCGCCAGTTGATGCCATTACTACAAAAACTGGTGCAGAATGGATTCTGACACCTCATTTTGAACGAGGACCGATGCAAATCTTTGTCATGAATAAGACATTCTTGGAAGATAATCATTTGGAGTTTGTCCGTGGTCTTCTACATGAGGATTTGGAGTATGCCCCCAAGATGCTAGTTAAGGCTCATCGGGTAACATATATACCAGAAAATGTATATTGCTATCTTATACGCTCGAAAGGAAGTATTACTTCAACTGTTAATCCAAAGCGCTTCACAGACTTGTTCTTTATACTGAAAGAGCATGAGCAATTACTTAAGGTGCTTTCTGGATCAACACAAAGAAAAGCTATAAAAACTTCACAGTGGATGTTGCTTAGAACATTAATTACATATTTAAAAAGGCAGAAATATGAAGGTATGAATCTTTGCAATCCTTCTTATAATGGTATAATAAGGAAGGTTTCATTTCGCTCGTTTTTTGTTGTTCCGAAGCTAACATATAAGATAAAATTTTTATTAACGGGAATTTATCCTAATATATACAAGTACATAAAGTGGTAAATTATGAATATACTATTTGATTTAGTTTCAACTCAAAGTACAATTAATGGTGGGGGCGAATATGTAAAGACTGTCTTCTTGGCTTTGGTGAGTAGAATAAGTAAACATCATTTGTCAGCGAAGATTTTTGCAATGTATAATTCAAAAGACAAGATGGCATTTGACGATCTTCAGTTGAAAGACATAAATGAGTTTGAAAATGTTGTACTGGTTGATGTAAACAACAAATCGATTCCTCAACTTGTTGAAAAGTTGAGAATAGATGTATTCTTTATCGGTATAGCTCAAAAAATAGCGAAATTCTACAATCTGTCTGGAATAAAATGCAGAACTATTTGTGTGATTCACGATATGGCACATCAGGAAGTGCAGAATGTCGGACTTTCAAAGTATTTGGTTCAAAATAATCTGAAAGAGTGGTTTAAACAATATGCACTTAATCGGTGGTTTGAGTCTAAACGACATGTCAATACAGATTTGTATGGAATGATAGAGTATTTGAACACTATAAATACAGAATATATTGCAGTTTCTGAGTATTCGAAATATTCGATATCTTATCTTACTGACATTTCTTCAGACAAACTTCATGTAATGTATAGTCCGTTAAAGTTTAATCAAATGTCTTCTGAAATTTCCAACCAGAATTTAAAGGCTTTGATAGAAAAACATGAAGATTACTTTTTGGTAGTGAGTGCAAATAGACCATTAAAAAATGCAGTTAAGGTCATTAACGCATATAAAAAATATCAAAAGGATACAGGAAGTAATATCAAACTTGTAACGATAGGTTATCGCCAACGACCTGTATGCGACGGACATATTGTATTACCTTATCTTTCTGAGTCTGATTTGGAGAATGCCTATAAGCATTGTTATGCATTAGTTTATTCTTCTATGCTTGAAGGTTTTGGCTATCCACCTGTTGAGGCTATGAAGTTTGGCAGACCTGTGTTATCTTCTAATGTATGTTCAATGCCGGAAATACTTGGGGATGCTCCCATCTATTTTTCTCCATTTTACGAGACGGATATTTATCGTACTTTGAGAATTATAAGTGATAAGAATGTTTCTGAAGAATTGTCTTTAAAATCTTCGAAAAGGTTTGAGATGGTACAACAACGTCAGAATGATGATTTGGAGAAGCTTTTAAATTTGATTTTACAAAATTAAGAATAAAAAATATGGCTAAAGCGGCAATTGTGATTGTTTGTATGAACAATCTTAAAAATTTGTTTCCATGTTTGGATAGTATTAAGCAACAAACTACGATTTCATATGAGGTCTGGGTGGTTGCTTATCTCTTTTCTAAGGAAAATTTGACTCTTTTAAAAGAAAAATATCCTTGGGTAATAGTTGTTGAGAGTAATGAAATTCGTGGCTTTTCTGAGAATAATAATCTTGCTTTACGACAAGTTAAGACGGAATACACATTAGTGCTTAACGATGATACTTTGTTTAAAGAACCTGTCTTGGACGAACTTGTGAAGTCTATGGAGAAAACCCCAGATGCTAAAGTTATGTCACCAAAGCTTGTCAATGCTGATGGATCTTATCAAAGTTGTGGAAAGAATCCTGTTAACTGGTACTATTTCCTGCGTGAGGATTCTTTTGGATTGAACAACAATATGCGTAAGACCAAATATATTAATAAGACAGGAATATTCCAAACCTACAATATCAGTGGTGCTTGTTTTTTGATTAAGACTGAGTTCTTTAGGAACGAAGGCTTCTTTGATGAGTATTATTTCTTTTGCCCAGAAGACATTGCTCTTAGTACTAAGATCAATGAAGAGGGCGGAAAATGTTATGTAGATTCAACAATAACTTTATATCATCTTTGTGGAGGAACAAGAAAGTCTGCTGTAAAGACAGCAACCTTACCTGCACAAAGAATGGGATGTGTGCATTTCCATGGACGTAACTCTCTTTTCTTACGCGTATTTATGCGACTTTGGATTATAGCAACTTCTTTTGGAAAATTCATGATATTTTCTCTGAAGAAGGATGATATTGAGAAGAAGGCTCAGTTGCATAGTGCATTAGTTATGTTTACATGTAAGACTCCAAAGGAGATATTTACCAAATATTATCTACAATTGAAGAAGAATTCGTAAATGAAACCAATAGGATTAGTAACTTGCTACTTCCATCATAATTATGGAAGTATGCTTCAGGCGTATGCCACAGAGATGATTATGCAGCAGATGGGACTTCCTTTTCAAACCATTGCTTGTAAGGCTCCAATCAACTATATGCAAGAGAATAAAATTCTCTACATCATCAAGAAATTGTTGATTGCAGATTGGAAGATGCGTTTGGGTAAGATGAAGATCGAGCGTGCCAAGAAAGAAAATCCTATGTTTGCTAAAAACTGGGAGATTCGTAATAAGGCATTCGATCAATTTGCTGAAACGTTTTTCCATGTATCGCCTTATTGCAAAAATCGCGAGGAACTTACAAAGATGGCAGAAAACTATTCTGCTTTTCTGGTAGGTAGCGATCAGTTGTGGCGAACAGATAGTGTAGAACACGGTTATTATACCCTGGAATGGGTTCCTGACCATATCCGTAAGATTGCTTATTCAACAAGTATCGGTGTGAAGGAAGTGCCTTGGTTCCAGGTTGAGAAGAATAAGCGATTTATGAACCGCTTTGACCATATAGCTTTGCGAGAGCAGAGTGCCTGTGATTTGGTTTATAAGTTGACAGATAGAAAGGTTCCTGTGGCTCTAGATCCGACACTTCTCTTTACTGGTGACCAATGGTTGGGAATCCAGCAACAGGAGCCTTTAACAAATGGCAAATATATATTTTGCTATCTTTTGGGTGACAATCCTTCGCAAAGGGAATTCATTAAAAGAGTGAAGGAAAAGACAGGATACAAGATTGTCGCTCTTCAGCAATTAGATGACTATATTTCTTCGGATGAGGGATTTGCTGATGAGGCACCATACGTTGGTCCTTGTGAGTTCCTTAATTACATTCGCAATGCGGAGTATGTATTTACTGATTCTTTCCATTGTTCAGTTTTCTCTATCTTGTATAAGAAGAACTTCTTTACGTTCAGCCGGTTTGCGGAAGGTGCAAAGCAGAGTACCAATACTCGTATCGATAATTTGCTTCATATCACAGGTTTAGAGGAAAGAAGAATGACAAAGAATAAGACAGTTGACGATGTCATAAGCTATAAAGGTTCTTTCGAGGGGGTGGATGCTAGATTGAATGCCTATCGGAAGTCGTCGATGGATTATTTACATAATGCTTTAAAGAATTTATAGTGATGATACCAAAGATTATTCATTATTGCTGGTTTGGTAATGCTCAGAAAGACTATATGGCGAAAAAATGCATAGAGTCTTTTGGGCAGATATGGGGGGGGCAAGATTGTAGAATGGAATGAGACCAATTGTAGTTTTGATGAGACGGAATATGTTAAGCAGGCTTATGAGCAGCAGTCTTGGGCACATGTCAGTGATTATTATCGTTTGAAAAGGCTTTATGAATATGGTGGTATTTATATGGATACGGATGTTCAGGTGAAAAAGTCTTTTCCTGATAACTTTTTTGAGGCTGATCTCGTGCTGGGATATATGTATGAGTGTGCCATTTCTACGGCTGTTATAATGGCAGCCCCTAAGCATCCATATATCAAAGGATTGCTTGATATGTATGAGACAATGGCTTTTGATCGAAGAATTCCAAACAATAGTATATTTAATGATTTTACGCTTGCCAATTATCCTAACTTTAGGTTGAACGGAAAGTTTCGGGAGTTTATACCTAATGGTTTTATATATCCGAGATACTATTTTGAAGTTCCTACTTTTGGTAAGGAAGGTGGTTATTCTGTTCATCATTTCATGGGGTCTTGGCATTGCCATAAAGACTCTTTTAAGAATGTAATTCGTAAGGTATTCAAATGGTCTAGATTTCATTGTCCTCTGCTTGACTGGTGGTATCAGAATTATTTTAGAAATAAGTTATTGCGTCGGTCTGGATATCATAAGCGGTATCTTGAAGATTTATATAGAGATTAAGAATGGTAGATATAAAAGACAAAAGTCAATGTTGTGGTTGTTGGGCATGCTATAACGCTTGCCCCAAGCACTGCATTGAGATGATAGAGGATGAGGAAGGATTCCGCTATCCTCATGTTGATAAGGATAAGTGCATTGATTGTGGATTATGCGAAAAGGTGTGTCCTTTGCAAAAGCCGAAGATGGACGATACTTTGCCTGAGAGCTTCGTGGTACAACAAAAGAATGCAGAAGTGTTAAGAACAAGTACTTCTGGCGGCTTTTTTACTGCTATATCTAAATGGTCAATAGAGCAGGGAGGTGTTGTATTTGGAGCTGCCTTTGGTGAAGATATGGAATTGAGGCATTCTTATGCTGAAACATTGGATGGCTGTAAGAAGTTCCGTGGTTCCAAGTATGTACAAAGTCTTATTGGTGACTGTTATTCGCAAGCGAAAAATTTTCTCGCCCAAGGGCGAGTCGTTGTCTTTAGTGGTACTCCTTGTCAGATTTCTGGGCTTTATCATTTTCTGCGTGGGCGGAAATATGATAACTTAGTAACAGTGGACTTGGTGTGCCACGGCACACCAAGTCCACTGTTACTAAGGAAGTATTTGGCATATCACTCTTCTTTGGCTGATAGCAAAGTAGTTGACTATCGTTCGCGAGATAAGTATTATGGTTATAATTATAGTACTGCATCTATTTGGTTCTCTGATAAGAGTAAGGAGTATCATAAGGGAATGGAAATCGATATGATGCTTCGTCTTTATTTTAAGAATATATGTTCCCGCCCAAGTTGCTACCAATGTCATTTTAAAACGATTAATCGTATGAGTGATATCACAATATTTGATTGTTGGGATGCTCCTTCTGTATCTGCGGATTTTTCTTCAAAAGGGGCAACTAATGTATTTATACATACAAAGCGTGGACAGGAAATTTTTGAGATAATAAAAGGAGATTTCATTTATCATAAATCTCAAATTGATGAAATCATCAAAAGGGATGGAGTTATGATTAAAAATTTAGTGCCAGAAAATCCTCTTCGAAAGGAATTTTTTAGGGACTTAAATTCTAAATCTCTAAAGGATGTAGAAGATATATATCTGGATACTTCTTTGAAAAGACAAATTATCGCAAGAATAAAACCGTTTTTGCATAGTATTGGAATATTCTCTTTCTATATGAAATTAAAGAGAAAACTTATTTCTGCAAAGTAAACTAAAAGAAAAGTAATGAACATACTCTTTTTGATGAAAGTCTATGATGTAGGAGGCATAGAAGTGGTAGCAGCAACGCTTGCTGGGGTATTTGAGCATCACGGACATAATGTAGTTATTGCTACATTTAAAGCTCCTGATAAACTTACTGTAGCAAGAACAGACCCACGAGTAAAGATATATACTCTTGGTGACTATAAGTGCTCTTCAAAGAGTGTCTCTTCTTTGAGGAATATTCTTGTTCAGCATCAAATTCAGGTGGTTATCAACCAGTGGGGGCTGCCTTTGGTGCCTTGTAAAACATTGAACAAGGCTAAGGAAGGATTAGATATTAAAACGATTGCAGTCTATCACAACCAAATTGACACAAATGCACGCATCAAGGATGTTGAAATAGCTTTAGATTGTTGCCATAATCCTCTGAAGCGTTGTTTGCTAGAAGTTAAAAAAGCAGCTTTCAAATTGGTTACTAGTCGAAGTATGGCGTATGTGTATCGCCATACCGACTTATATCAAGTTTTATCTTCAAGCTATGTTCCTTTGTTCTCCAAGTTTACCGGTATTAAGCATCCCGATCACCTGATGGTGCAGACTAATCCTGTTACTTTGGATTCGTCTGATTTTGTATATTCTTTCCCGAAAAAGCAAAAGGAGATTATTTATTTGGGGAGAATCGACTATAACCAAAAGCGTGTATATCGTGTGATAGATACCTGGGCGAGGTTAGAGAAGAAGTACCCTGATTGGAAGCTTACAATAGTTGGCGATGGAGTGGAACGAAAGAATGTGGAGAAGCAGGTGGCTGACTATGATTTGAAACATGTGTCATTTGAAGGCTTTCAGCAACCTAAGCCTTATTATGAGCGAGCTTCAATTTTGCTTCTTACTTCAGAATATGAGGGCTTCCCTTTGGTTCTTGCGGAGTGCATGAGTTTTGGGGTGATTCCTGTGGTATATGATAGCTATTCTGCCGTCAGAGATATTATAGATGATGGCAAGGATGGAGTTGTGATACCTTACGAGAAGGATGGGTATGATGCGGACAAGGCGGCAGGTATGCTTGCGCAGATCATGCAAAACGATTCTTTGCGTGATATGATGGCTCATGCTGCCATTGAGAAAAGCAAGGCGTATTCTGTAGAAAGAATATATCAAGAATGGATGAGGACATTAACAGCATTGGTGAAGAATGGATAATTTAAGTAAGGAGAATCTTTGCATTGAGCGATTTAATATTTGTACATGTAACTTAAAAGATTCTTCTGCCTCTGTGGAATTTTGTATTGAAATTTTTAAAAACAACTTTGTCTTGAATTTGAAGTCTTTCTGGCAATTTTCTAATTTATAAGATGAAATCTATATTAGTCAATAAAATATTATCAACGGAAAAGTCTTCCGTTCATCAGATATTTGAAACGAAGGGTAAGGTTTATACTTACCTCAATCCTGTATCTTATCTCACAGCTCTGGATAATAAGGAACTATTTGGTAAGATGGATGGTATTTTTGCCGATGGCGGCTTACTGGTGAAAGCTATTAAGTTGGTTTATGGTAAGCAGGTGACTCGAAGAAGTTTTGACATGACTTCGATGGCACCGGAGTTGTTCTCGTATGCAGAGGAGCATGGAAAGGCCATCTATATTGTGGCTTCTAAGCAGGAGCAGGTAGAGAAGGCTGTGGAGATATTCCGTGAGCGGTATCCAAAGGTGAAGTTTGCTGGTTATCGTAATGGTTACTTTGCTTCAGAAAAAGAAATGGATGAAGAGGCAAAGCATATCGTTAAACTGAATTCTGATTTCTTGATAGTTGGTATGGGAGCCTTGATGCAGGAGAAGTTCCTGCTAAAGGTGAAGAATGCCGGCTATCAGGGTGTCGGATTTACCTGTGGTGGATTTATTCATCAGACTTCCAAGAATGAGATAGATTACTATCCTGCATGGGTGGATAAAACAAATCTCCGCTTTGTTTATCGAATGTGGAAGGAACCTCATACCCGTAAGCGTTATGTGATGGCAGGCTTGCTGTTTCCTGCAAGATTTATCGCAGAAAAAATCTTCGGATAGTCTTGTACAGCCAGTGAATGGGAGTGAAGACTACCGATATGGGAAGTAATATAATGAGTAGGAGCGTCGGTATAATATGACCGATGGCTCTTTGTAATTTATCTTTCATGCGTGCAAAAGTACAGCATTATGTTGAAACAACAAAAGATTTTCTTTGATTTCTTGCGATTCTGCATTGGTTCTGCCAAGGAAATACCTGCCTCGGTAAAGGATGCGGATTGGAAAGTGCTATATGTCATTGCCAAGAAACAAGCCTTGCTTGGTGTTCTGTTTTATGGCATCCGGCGATTGCCAAAGGAGTTGGCGCCAGAGCAGAAGATACTGATGCAATGGATGGTGATGGCGGAAATGATTCGAAAGCAGAATATCAGACTTTTCAGGATTCCGTAAAAGTTTGCAGTATATCACCATTACAGCGTAAGGTTTTAACACATTAAGTATTTACCTTTGCATCCGAATTCTTAAAAATCAGAATTATGGAAACAAAGGAATACTTCGAAAAGGTGATGCA
>ENA-ORLY01000907-ORLY01000907.1-human-gut-metagenome-genome-assembly--contig:-NODE-907-length-38889-cov-3.423658_pt1 | contig 38889 bp, 17 predicted proteins | sample MGYA00243071_ERZ508832 | MGnify/ENA primary metagenome ERZ508832 (study PRJEB26277, sample SAMN04329777) | human gut metagenome | biome: human-associated habitat | host: Homo sapiens | place: USA... | reverse complement strand
TGTATGAATCAAAACTTATAGGATATCCAAGACCATTTAAGAATAAAGTGAGAACATTCTGTCAGAATCCGGGAGGATTTGTAAGCCAGGAAAATTATGATGACAATCTTGCAGTTGTAAATGGACATTCATATAAAGATTTAAAATCTAACAATACAAATCTTGCAATCTTATGTTCGCATAATTTTACTGAGCCATTTAACCAGCCGATTGAATATGCTAAAAAAGTCGGAGAACTTACAAATATGCTTGGAGCCGGTCAGATTATGGTACAGCGTTATGGTGATATTCTTGACGGAAAGAGAACATGGCAGAAGGAACTTGCACAGTCCAATGTAAAACCGACACTGCCTGATGCAGTTGCTGGCGATATTACAGCAGCAATGCCATATCGTGCAATGGTTAATATTATTAATTTCATACAGGCAGTGCACCATGTTGTTTCGGGTTGTGCAAGTACAGAGACTCTTTTGTATTCTACGGAATTGAAATTTTAAAGTAATAAGGTTAATATGGATGAAAATCTGTATACAAATGTAGAACATCTATACTGTCTTGGCGATTCAAGCGGATGGACAAGAGGTCTTATGATGGCATCTGTGATGGGTGTCCTTATGGGAAGAAAGCTTATTTAGTTTTCTGTGAGAAATTTAAAAAGTGATAAATGCAAAAAAAATAAAATTACATAAAAAAATAAAACCACATCAAAAAATGTGGGTCCTCTGTAATATACAAGAATAGAAAAATCCCACCGGGCAGCAGTTAAATGTTGTCCGGTGGGATTTTATTGCGTACAGAGAGGTAAAATCCGTAATTACATAGGAATCTTTCATCTGTTGCAATAACATAATTTAGTGAAATTACATAAGTGAGCGATATAATGCTGCAATTTCTTCAACTGATGTGTCTCTTGGGTTACCAGGACGGCATGCATCAGCATAAGCTGATTCAGATAAGAACTGAACATCATCTTCTTTTGCAATTTCCTTGAGATTTGCAGGAATACCAACATCTGAAGAAAGTTTCTTAACTGCATCAACAGCAGCTTTACGATATTCTTCCTGAGTCATATTTTCAACGCCTTCAACGCCCATTGCTTTTGCGATGTATTTGTATTTGTCGCCTGTGAATGGAGCATTGTATTCCATTACTGTTGGAAGAAGAATAGCATTGGCAACGCCATGAGGTGTATCATATACAGCACCAAGTGCATGAGCCATTGAATGAACGATACCAAGACCTACATTAGAGAAACCCATACCTGCGATATACTGACCGAGAGCCATGCCTTCACGTCCTTCTGGAGTATTGTCAACAGCACCTCTTAATGAGTTAGATATAATCTCAATAGCTTTTAAGTGGAACATGTCTGTCATTTCCCATGCGGCTTTTGTAGTATATCCTTCGATAGCATGAGTTAATGCATCCATACCTGTTGCAGCAGTTAATCCTTTAGGCATTGATGACATCATATCAGGATCAACGAAAGCTACAACTGGAATATCATGTACATCTACACATACCATTTTACGATCTTTTTCAACATCAGTAATAACATAGTTGATTGTTACTTCAGCTGCTGTACCAGCAGTTGTTGGAACAGCGAAAATTGGTGTACAAGGATTTTTAGTTGGTGCAACACCTTCTAAGCTTCTTACATCTGCAAATTCAGGGTTTTTATCAATAATACCTACTGCTTTTGCTGTATCCATTGATGAACCGCCGCCGATTGCAATTATGTAGTCAGCACCTGAAGCTTTGAATGCTGCAACACCGGTCTGTACATTTTCAATTGTAGGATTTGGTTTGATATTTGAATAAATCTCATAGGCAAGCCCTGCTTTGTCAAGAACGTCAGTAACCTTCTTTGTTACATTAAACTTAATGAGGTCAGGGTCTGAACATACAAATGCCTTTTTAAATCCACGTACATTTACTTCATCAGGAATTGAGTTGATAGCTCCTGCACCATGATAAGATGTTTCGTTTAATACAATGCGGTTCATTCGTTCTTTTATTTTTGTAAGGTAATTCCCATTAAGCCGATAACGACATCATTGGATACGGTCTCCAAAATTATACACTTCAAATCCTTATCCGGATTCAATGACATATCGAGCAGTATACCCGCACCCCCATCGATCGGGCGTCCGTATACTCCGGTTATATTCAAATCTTTTTCAAGATTATTGCTGACCAATCCTGATTTGAGATGTAGACGATACGGACGAGGAGATTGGAGTCGGAAAGCCATACCATCGACATAAAAGTCCTGTTCGATCGGACACCAGTTTTCCGGATTGACAAGTTCTAAAGTCTCTGCGGTTCCATCTGCATAATGCACACGAACGACCCCATTGACAATATGACATTGCATATGGTTCGTACTACCGGCCATCAACAGATAGGCACGGGAGGCTCTGCCCGTAAGAGGTATCGACAGACTATCCGGATAATTATCCCACAAGGAAGTGAAAGCGATGTTATTTCCTTTTTCCGGTGTACGGAACGATACTCCTAAATTAGTAGACAGCAGCCCTTCACGTACCAATGCTCTCATGCCGGAATCATCGATATCCGCCGTCAACGTGGGATGACACCATTCTCCAATTCCCTGTTTCGGAAGTTGCAAAGTAGTGTAAGGCGAACGGGGAGAAAGATACTCATTACGATAGATATCGGTAACCGAAGCATTGAATGCCGAAGTGATATCGATTGGTTCGCACGAATCCGCCTTTACATGGGTGAATGGGAGAACGGCCGGCATCATCTCCTGCTTTATATTTACATTCACCGGTTGCCACCATTTCATTTCCTCTTGTTCTACCAATACAAAAAAAGTATGATGCCCCGTTTGACCGGAAATCCGAGCCGCTAACCGTTTTTTATCTACAGTAGGATCAACAAGTATCCCTTGAGGATCATAAAATTTATCATAAACAGTGCCTTCCAAAGCCGTCAAGGAAAAGTCTTGTCCGGGATGTACTTCCAACGGCTCCTGAGAAAGCCTCCGAAGGGAAGCACCGCTCCAGATAATTTCAACAACCGTCTCTCCGGCAGCAGGTGCCGTGACAGCCATCACCGGACAGCCCGAAGCGGATTCTACAAATGCCCATTTGGCAGAAACGCCGTTTACTTTCACCGACTCGATTCTCTCTTTAAGAGCATTTATCTGTAAACTCAGCTCCATCGGATTGGCAAAATGCTGTTTGACCGTATAAATATCCCGCATTCCCTCACGACGGAAACGGTAAGATAAATCGGGAGTGGCAAGAGACGCTTTATCCCATTCTGCCGGAAACCCGGGACGAATCACCAACTTGTCATTCAGAGCATCGGGCAGAATCCCGAATAATCCCTGAATCAGAAGCCGGGAAGCAACCCCTACCGGATCACCGAAATCACGATAACACTCCCCACGGGCGGCATCATAAAAACTAATCTGCCCGAAATTACCCGGACTATCACCGATATACATGCCGTCGAGGACAGAGCTCTTCATCAGCTTATATCCGGCTTCCGGACGCCCTGCCTGGAAATAGGCCAGTGCCGTATGCATCACCTCTGCAAAAGCTACATTATTGACGCTCCATGAGTAAGGCAACCAATTGGTCGTAGCAATGGTAGCATAGTCTTTTTCTTCCAAGCCGTTGGCACGAACAGGGATATGAGGAATTTCCGTATCGACATAACGGGTGGCCTGATAGGCTTGAAAAGGGTCGGCCACTTCACTATCGAGGGCATGATAGATGGTCCACACTCCGGCAGACTCATGCAAACGGCGATGCCCCATATAATCCTGATATTCGGCCCAATGTCCTCTATCAGACAACCATAAACGTGCATTAAGGGCCCGCAATATCTTCCCGGCTTCTTCCCGGTAAGGCGCAGGGTCTTCACCGATTTTTTCGGCAATAACAGCCGCCATCTTATTGGCACGGTAATTATAGGCAGAAGAATGAGTGACGGCACCACTGTTGTAATAAAGGGCATCACTGGCCCAGATACATGCATAAGCATCATAAAGGCCGTCATTATCGGGATCGTAATTCAACTTCTCCCATGCCAGATGGCGGACGAGCACCGGCCACATCTGGCGGGCATACTCCAAATCTCCCGTCCAGTTGAAATGCCAAAGCAGTTCGTCTATATAGCAAAGATTCATGTCGTAATGATGCATCTGGGTATTGTTGCGGGGATTACGGCAAATATACCCATTGCTGTATTGGGGAGTTCCCCACCGCTTTTCCGAACGGGCCAGATTAAGGACGGAATCCTGTGCCGGATGAGGTATCGTGTTGGGAACCTCTGTGACTTGGCTGGCCGCATAGGCATCAAAATGCGTACGGGCCCGATCGTGCCAGCCTAAAGCATCCCCTGTATAAGCAGCGCGCCAGCCACTTAGCGGCATACGCCAACCTACCGCACCATGCAACCAGACTTGCCCATCCCAAATTCCATCGGCAGCAAGGGCAAGAGCCCCTCCCAGCGTATTCAAATAAGCATCCGGCGTTTCTATCCGGATACGGGAAGCCAATTCCGCACGGACCTTTTCCGCCTTTTCATACAAGCGGCTTCCCTCTTTCTTGCCAAGCATTTTAATAGAGAAATCCCGGAACAGCAGATAAGCAACCCCATTTTTCAGACGCATATCACAAGTCTCCACTTGCTGCGGATTCTCCGGTGCTTCGAAGCTATCGGCCGGATCGGCACCCATATCGCCATTACGATTCAGACGGTGTGCCTTGATCTCCGACATAACGGCCGTAAGCACCGACTGAGAAGAGAAACCGACCGGTTCCAGCTTCCAGATAGCCCCATCAACATCCGGCAATGCCAAAGCAGAGATACGAAGTTCTCCTTTTCCCCAAGCCGGGTCAGTGAGATGATAACTCCGGCGCCCGGGCGTATAGCGGGCTTCACAATAACCTACAGAATCGAGCATAGCCGAGTAACCACCGGGCATGGAAATCCTGAAACGGATATTCTTACTGTTCCGTTTATCATAAGTGGCAAATACAGGCCGGTCACTCGTTTCCAACCGGAAAGGAGACCAACTGCCATATAAAGCACGTGTATAACGATTCTTACCATTGACACAAACAAAATCATCCCCCTCCGGATAATATTGCAAACTGCGGGATGCTCCCCGTTTATGATCATTATAAGAAGTGGATTCTATAAAATCTCCGATTCGCTTTACCGGCTTCTGCGCACACACGCATCCGGCCGACAAACCGAAACAACTTAATAAAAAGAAAGATAAATAACGATTCATGATTAATAATTATTCAATAGGAACGAAGCCTCTCCCCAACCCTCTCCGTAGGAGAGGGAGCTAAGTTAGTTTTGCAACTGATTAATAGACAAGAGTATCCAATTAATAGACAAGAGTATCTGTACCCCCTCTCCCACGGAGAGGGTTGGGGAGAGGCTTCATTATTTTACGGCATCGGTTTCAGTCCCTCCCAGCGTACATTCCAAGTTCCGTCTTTCGGGAAGCCGGGGTTTTCAACCTGGCAACCGTCCCATCCGGCACACATCATGGCGATGGCAGTCAACAAGCCACCGTTACCGGGCAGATATACGCGCAGACGGCCATCCTGGTAATTGTGTCCGTTCACCAGATAAGTATTGGTGCGTTTGTCCATCAACAGGGCACCGACAGCCTTTTCCGGTTCACCCAAACGGGCGGCATTCATAGCTGTCATCGGATAATCCCATCCCCAGGTTTTGCCCCAGTTCCAGTTGTCCCAAATCCAATGCAGGGTATTTTTCATATAATCATCGCGAATCAGCTTATTCATCGGAAGGATACCGACTGAACCCAACACGGCCATATGATCGGAGGTGAAACGAATGTCCTTATAAGTATCCGTAGCTGTTTCGGCAGCCAGATACAGTTTATCTTCATTATAAGCCAACGGAGAGAGTTTATCAATCATCTCATCCCATTCCAAATTCCGCTTTTCACCGGCACGCTCGCGCCATTTCTGTGCTGTCTCCATAGCGAAATGCCAGTACGAAAGCTCGAAAGGAGGATTTACTGTTTCAGAAGCACGAAGCGTTTCTTGCGCGGGAATAGCACCTTTCAACACAAAACGCCCTTCCAATTCATCATAAGTAGCAAAGGAATACATAAAGTCGGCGGTTTCCTGTACCAGCCGGTTGTATTTCCTGATTATCTCATCCGAGGGATTGCTGCGATACACCAATTCTGCCAGATAGATGAAATGCGGCTGTTGCCAGATCAGGAAACTGCCTACTTTAGAAGGCGCCTCCGTGCCGCTCGGATCGGTCATCTTCATCCATCGTATTCCATCAAAACCTTGCCTGCCGGCTATTTCACGGGCAACGGGCTCTACAGTTTCGTACCATCCTAAAGTGCGGTCAAGCAGATCGGCACGATTCCACAAAGCAAATTGCGCCTGATGCCACCAGATCATTTCCAAATGGAATTTGCCGAACCAGGAATTATAAGTCAGTCCGGTTTCTTGTGGCGGAGTAGTTCCGGCACATTGGATGGCGAGCAGATATTGGCTCAATACGACACGACGTTCCAATTCTCCGGCACGTTCATCCGTACAGGCAGAAAAGTCAACAGCAGCGCCATTTTTCCAGAAAGCGGTCCAGTATTGGGCGGCAGCCTGCCGGGTCTGTTCGGAAGTAGACATTTCCGGAGAAGAATTTTCCGGAGTAAAGGCACAAGTAAATGCCAGGATATCCTCTTCGGGGGTAAGCACAAAATAGTTTTTCTCTTTTTCTCCGAACGTTGCTTTGCCCTCCCAACGAATCGTTACATAATAGGTAGTGGCATCCAAGGTACGTTTCAATACAACCTGTTGTTCATCCTGACTGACAATGGCCGTAGAGTGCTTATCATTCGAAGTCCAGTTGCAAGCATCATCACAATGGCCACCTGTGGGATACGGGAAACGGAAATTGACGCCGGCATGCGCTTCCGATCGAATGGTGGCAGCCACCATATCGGCTTTCGGATGACAGGCGGTCTGTACCTCAAACGGTTTGCCATCCAATTTAAAGCTACTATTGATGACACCTTCCCAAAGGTTCAGTTTTTGTTTTATATCCGTCACCTGCGCCACGGCAAGAGGATCACGTCCAAATTCAAAGCCCACCATACCGAGGTGCAGGCGATGGGGATTGACACGGAACCAGTTGGCAGCCTCTTTCTGCCGGCCGTCTTCATTGAACTGCACCGAATAAGGTTCCATACGTCCGCGACCAAAATCATAATCTTTCAGTGTTTCCTCGTGCCTGTACCCTTTGGGGTTTGTAAATTCATGCCAGCCCCATTGGCTTTGTGTTCCCAACGGCACCCCCTTCGTATACATTTCGGGGAATGTCTGCAAACCGGTAGCATCTACCGTAAAGGCAAACTCGCCATTGCCTACAGAAAGGGAAGCTAAAGAATCAAAAGCAGTTACTTGAGGAGAATTACGATCGACAAGTGCTTCGCGATCGATGGGCGCTTGTTGTTTTTCGCCACAAGCCATCAACGCCAGAACCACAAACGGGTAAAGTAGTTTTTTCATGGTATTGTTCTGTAATTATATAAATGAATAGATGCTACAAAGATAGGCGATTGCCGGCAAAGGGTATCTATACATAGTGACTGAAATGCTGTGTAATTTGTCAGTAGCGAAAACCTTTCCACATTTGCCGAAAATCAATTGCAAAACGTTGTTTTTGTGAGAGATATGTTGGATTTTAAAAAATATTATTTATTTTTGTAGCTATGAATATTATGGAGGACACGTATGAACAGCTATAATGACTTAGGAGTAGAATTCAAGTATTTGATTGTAAACGACATGGACCGCAAATTCGGACTTTGGATAAACACCGTAGGCTTTCAATCCATCCAACCTAATTCACCCTACCCTTTGAAAGACCATCCATCCGGCTATTTCTTTAACGCACAAAAAGGACGTACTCTCCGCGAATATCAAATTCTGTATATTACCAAAGGAAGGGGACTTTTTACTTCAGATTCAACAGACGAAAGACAAGTGTGCAAAGGTAGCGTCATTATTCTGTTTCCCGGACAATGGCATACCTATCAACCGATGCAACAGACAGGGTGGAATGAATATTACATCGGTTTTGAAGGACCGATTATCGATGACATAATCAAAAGCTCTTTCTTGTCCAAAGACAACCAAATACTGGAAGTCGGTCTGAATGAAGAGTTGGTCGCACTACTCTCCCGTGCACTGGAAGTGGCAGAAGCCGATAAAATATCGGCACAGCAATACCTGTCGGGAATAGTACTGCACATTATCGGAATGATCCTGTCCATATCGAAAAACAAAATATTCGAAATAGGAGACGTAGACCAAAAGATCGAACAGGCAAAGATCATCATGAATGAAAATGTCTTCAAAAACATAGACCCGGAAGAATTAGCATTAAAACTCAACATCAGCTATTCCTGGTTCCGCAAGGTATTCAAAGACTATACCGGATATGCCCCGGCCAAATATTTCCAGGAACTCAAACTCCGCAAAGCGAAACAACTACTGATAGGCACCTCTCAGTCCGTCAAGGAGATCTCTTTCATGCTCGACTATAAATCGACCGAACACTTCTTCTCACTTTTCAAGAAACGCACGGGATTCACCCCACTGGAATACCGGAGCTTCGGCCGTGAGACGAGTGATGAACTGGAAGAAGATTAAACAAATACATATGCTAAACGGGGATAAATTCTTCACAGATTTTATCCCCGTTATCCATAGAATAAACACAAAGCAACTTATTAAACTAATAAATAAACAGTTGCACGAGAAACTTAACAGTGCAGAATTGCATTTTACTTCACTAACTTAAAAACCCTTTAAACTAACACTCAACCGTAATAAAGCTTCTCCTTTTGTTATGTCTTAATCGATAAGACAAAGATACTCCATGACCTGCACGAATAGAATGCACTATTTGATGCTTGCAATGATCATTATGATAATATTAACGAAAATCGAATAACAAACGGATACGCAGCCCTTCATCTCCTTTCTTTATACGCACAATCCCGGGTTGGCTATGAGGACCATGCTGCGATATAGGCTTGAAACAACGGATAGCCGGAATATCCAATAGAAACGAGATATCCCCGGACGGGAAATCAGGCATCGTATTCACCCCATTCTGCCGGCCGGCCGGTTCTTCCGGAGTAAACAGACGGAAGAAAAGCCCGTCGGTGGCTGTGTATACCGTAAAAGGAGCCATCCGGTGCTGCACCGTAGCCCAATAAAGATTCGCATGATAACCTTTGAACTCCGGATAAACAAGATTCCCGAAACTTTCTCCGGTGACCGTGTTATTGTAATCTTTCTGCCAAACGGCATAATTCGTTCCCTTCACCCGGTTCTTCCATACACGATAAGGGCCCCGACCCAACCAACGCATGCCGGTACACTCCTGCTCGGGATAAGAAAAAGTAAGCCCCAAGTTAAGTACCGCCTCATCCATGAACGCATCATCAAACCCACCTCCACCGGACGCCCGGTTCAGCAAAACAGCATCCATCGACAACAGGCCGGAAGGAGACATACGCCATTGGATAGAATCGACCCCACCCCGGTAATGGGCACAGAAAACAGCATCTTCCCCATCCATCCGGACCGTATAGCGGGTAAACTCCATTTTCATACCCACCGGCAGAGGGCCATCTGTCAGAGGGACTTCCACTCCTTCTTTTCCTTTTTGGACACGGGCAATCGTTGCATCCGCCTTACGAAAAGTGACAGTAATATCATTGGCCGAAAGCGTCACCAACGAATCGTGATCCTGAAGCAGGGACGTCCCCTCCTGTTTCGGAACGTAACGGGGTATTTCACGCTTCAGGTAATCACCGGCATAGCGTACGGGCCACGTCCAGTTACAAATACTTTTTCCATCCGGCCCGAAAGCTTCAAGTTCCAAAACATCGGCTTCCCAAAAACAGGAAGGCATCTGCATACGTGCATATCCCGTTTCACCGGGACACAAAGACGGCAGACGAACTTCGCCGGAATCGATACAGCAAGATAACGCTTCTTCCCGTAGAGGTGAAGGATACCGGTAGAGACGGTAGTTCATCCGGCAATCCCGCAAATTGGTATACAAATACGTATTGGTCAGAGCAAACTCTCCCCGAAAAGAAGGGGTAATATAAAGTTGACGGAACTGTATGGGAGCCCATACCTCACGTACCGTATAAACACTTCCTTCGCGCTCACGATAAGGGCCTACAATTCCATCGGGGGCATTGAACTTATCGGAGTCCAACTGCCCGTTACGATCGGAACGGCGTACTGCCTCATCAGAGAAAGCCCACATAAAACCACCGGCAAAGAGAGGATGCGAGGTGTAGTTCGCCCAGAAATCTTCCAGTCCGGCACCATGTCCCTGATCATATTGCCCATGCATGAACTCGGTGGGCATAAACACATTATAGCCGTTTGTAAAACGCCCCACACCGGTGAGATAGGCCGGATAATGATGCGTATCCAGTCCGTTAAAGTCTGCCCACGGATGAATCACGTGACGTTGCTGGGGATCATAGCAGGAAAAATACTTGTCGAGTGCCGTATTCCACCCTCCTTCATTGCCATTGCTCCAAAGCACAATAGAAGGATGATTGACGTCCCGGACTACCATCTCTTCCAAAAGCTGCCTTCCCACTGTGGCGTCATAAGCATTTTGCCAACCGGCCAATTCGTCGATCACAAAAAGTCCCAACGAATCGCAAGCTTCCAGAAAATGAGTATCCGGCGGATAATGGGAACGGACTGCGTTCATGTTCATTTCTTTAATCAGCAGTACATCTTGAATGCTGATTTCTTTGTTTGTGGTACGCCCGCCGTCAGGATGAAATGAATGACGGTTGATGCCTTTCATCACAATCTTCACTCCATTGACATAAAGCCCGTCTTTAGGACGGAATTCTACCGTACGGAATCCGATACGCTCTTGATGCTGATGAAGGGTACGGCCTTCTGCATCGAGCAGTTTCAAGGTAAGGAGGTAGAGATTCGGAGTCTCCGGTGTCCAGGTACGGACCTCTTTCCACCGGGTATTTATCCGATACATGGAAGCGGTATCTGCAAGTGTGAAGAACCGTTCTTCGGTCTTATTGCTACCATCTGGAAAAGCGATTGCAGCAGACAACCGGTAACCCCGACGGGCACCGGTCAAATAAACATCCGCTTGCAGTTCTCCATCGGCAGAAGCGTTGACCGCAATCCTTCCGATATGTTCTTTGGGCTTTATCTCGAGCCACACCGGACGATAAATCCCCCCAAACAGCCACCAGTCGGCCTTGCGCTCGGCGGCATTGACGGATTTATTTGCCGAATGTTTATTGACGCGTACTTCCAGCTTGTTCTTTCCACCCACATTCAGCAGGTCGGTGATATCATACGAGAAACGATAAAATCCGCCTTGATGAACCGGGCCGGCCGGAAAACCGTTGACAAATACTTCCGTATCCGTCATCACCCCGTCAAAGACAATCCGTACCGTATGATCCTTATACGTTTTCGGCACCTTGAACGAATGCCGGTAAATTCCGGTTTCCATACTGGGATTCTTCACTCCTTTCTCCTTATACCAACGCCCGTAAGTATACGTTCCGAAGCCCTGCAACTCCCATTGTGAAGGTACTTCGATTTTGCTCCACCGCTGACTGTTATTCCCATCGGAACAATAAAAGTCCCATGTCACCGTGTGATTCAACCCCTCACCGGAAAGATATTGCCGATGGGTGGACTGGGCAGATGCAGTCAGAAAAAGAAAAGCGAACAGGAAAGACAAGATAAGTTTCATAATGAATAATGAGTTATATTTGATGCATGTTTTATTATCGCTTCACATCCATGAGACGAACGTCTCTCAATTATGAAACGCACATCTCTCAGTTGTGAGACGCGCGTCTCACAACTGAGAGACGATTTAAACGATTACTTGTTTCAACTCCGATTACCGGTTATCCACACGTTAATCCGGCTGTTTCCGGTAACGGATTGATTCTGTTATTTCAATAGTTTCTTCACAAACTTCGTTGTTCCTACTTCTACTACAACCATATAGGCACCCTTCGGCAAGCCTTCCAGCCCACTGATGTACAGTGTTGCTCCTCCGTCCACCATATAGGCAGTCTGATACACAAGCGTACCCGCAGCAGAATACATCGAAACCATAGCACGTCCTGACACCTCCGCCGGGAACTCGATTGTGATTTCATCCGTAAAGTAAAGCGGATAAACATTCACATCGGGACGGAGAGTTCTTTCCGTCGAAATACCCGTCGGCTTATTGGCTTCATAACGTTCCTTTGCTTTAGCAGCACTCATCGCTCCTTCATAAATCTGAAGTTCATCGATTGCACCGGTAAACGGGGTATTGAAGTTTACATTGCAGTTACCGATCACAAACATCTCCGATTCCGAGATATCACCGGTCTTATCAGTCACTTCGCCTTGGAACACACCGTTGATATACATCTTCAATGTCTTGGTTTCGCCATCACGAACACAAACCACATGATTCCATTCGCCATTGAAATACTGGGTAGCAGGAATGTCCAGATTGGATTTCGTAACATCGTCATCGATGCCGAATGTCAGATTTCCATTCTTATACTGCAATCCCATCCACTTTCCGGTAGCACCGGTCGAAGCATTCTTTGTGTGGCTGCCTTTATGGAACAGATACCAGTCGACACCGGTACCGCCGTCGGAACGGAACCACAACTCAACACTGAAATCCTTAGTTCCCAATTGCAGGTCATCATAAGAGGCTTGTTCCATTCTGCGGTTGGCAGGAGTTGCAGGCAACTCCAATGCTTGTTGGCGAACACCGCTTATCCATGTAGGAGTGAAATTAACCGCTTCGGCCCTTCCATATACCGAATTGACAGCCGATGTACCGGCAGTCTCATCAAACGGGAAATAAGCCAGCTCGTTCAATACCACCGGAGCTTTCACCTTAATCGTTCCGGAAAGGGTTGCCACGGTAAGCCCGCCGACACTCTCTATAGTATATGCATAAGTACCTGTTGCTCCCGGAGTTCCCTCAATTGTAAAGAGACACTCTTCCTTATCCACCGTAACGGTAAGCCCTTCCGGCAACCCGGTAATTTTTACATCTTCGGCATTCTTCCACGAATATGAAATAGGAGAAATCGCTTCGCCCAATTCTACCGACTGATTCAAAAAGCCGATTCCTTTCTTTGCAAATGAAGCATTTTCCGTGTCCCAATCTCCTAAGTAATAGCCTAAATGAGGAGGTTGATTGTAAGCAACATTCTGCCAGGCAACTCCCATACGATAAACGTGATCGTGCATCAGAGTCGTTATTTTATATTCAGTAGGTATCACCGTTGTGAAAACCAACAGGTCGGAACACGTCTTCGAATCCCACAGAATAACCTCTTCGCGCCAGTCGCCAAAGATATCGGCACTCAGGTTGGGAGTGGCTTTGGTAGAATTGCAAGAAGCGGCATTGCTATAATCGGACAGAGTAATCATACGATTCACTTTCGTACCGTTCCACTTGTCTATCTTCACCCCATCCAGCAATTCATCCTGCAAATCACCGTCCCAATATACTCTGAAGTTCACTGAAGGACGATTCTTAGTCGCGATTATATTTCCTTTGCAATCGTACACATTTCCATTGGCCGTAGACCACATTTCAAACCCACGATAGTTCGGGTCGATATCCGCAGCAATGCCACGTCCCACATCCGTTCCGGTCTTCTCGCCGAAGATGACTTCACCCCTTCCGGCGGAATGCATCTCATATCCATAAGCAGCCGTTTTTTCTTCATGAGGTGAAAATACTTCCAGTCCTTCCAAATCGGGATCCAGATCGGAAAGATGAATGGCATCTCCATGCCCTAACCCGGTGCGATAGAGTGTTTTTCCATCATGATCGATGACACAGGCACCATAAACGATCTCATCACATCCATCGCCGTCCACATCGGCTACCGACAAGTTATGGTTTCCCTGTCCGAAAGCACCCGAACCGGATACTTTGGAGTCATGTGCCCACCGCATCGTCAGTTTCGTTCCGTCAAAGTCGTATGCAGTCAGTGAGGTACGTGCATAATATCCACGACACATCACCAGACTCGGTTTTACTCCATCAAGGTAAGCGACACATGCCAGATAACGTTCCGAACGGTTCCCGTATCCATCGCCCCAATCGTTGATATTTCCGCGAAGAGGACTATAGGCAATTGTTGAAATCTCTGCTCCCGTCTGCCCGTTAAAAACAGTCAGATATTCGGGACCATCCACTACGATCCCGGCCTTGCTTCCGGAAGAGCGGTAATCGGCATTAGGATCATCACTGCCCATAATTACAAATTTGCCCTGACCATCGATTGTTCCCGGTGCCGTCTTACAAGCAATTTCGGCCTTGCCGTCACCGTCCAGATCGTATACCATAAACTGAGTATAGTGGGCACCGGCACGGATGTTCTTTCCGAGATCAATTCTCCACATAAAAGTGCCGTCCAATTTATAACAGTCCAGATATACATTTCCCGTATATCCATAGAAAGAGTTATCACGCGAATTGGTAGGATCCCATTTCACTATAATTTCATATTCTCCGTCTCCATCCACATCGCCTACGCTGCAATCATTCGGAGTATATGTGTACTCCTGCCCGTCGGGATACGTTTCACGGGTTTTATCTTTATCTGTCTGAACCACATCATAGGGCAGAGTCACTCCGCCTTCCGGACGTTTCAGAGGAATTTTCTTAAATTGCTCTGCCCATACGGTCACTTCTTTCGTTGTCTCGGTCGTTGTACCATCCAATATTCCTTTAAGAACATAACGGGAATCGACCGTACCGTCTTTATCGACATAATTAGTAGTGGTTACTACCGGAGCAGCCGTAATCTTCACGCCATCCCGGTAGATATCGAAACCTAATTTTCTTGTATCCGTGGCCAGACTGCGCCAAGACAGGAACACACCGTCGGAAGACTTCACGGCAACAACGCCTCTCCCCAACTTTTCCTGGGCCTGCCCCCAAAGAGGCATCATCATGCCTCCAAGGAGCAAAAACCATAATACTATGCTTAATTTCTTCATTCGATCTTACTTATTCAACTTCAAATCATATTTTATAAACCAGTTCTCCTCAGTTGCTTCCAGATTGCTGCCTACAGAAGTCGCAGTAGTATATTTCTCAGCAACCTTATCCGCCCATATCTTACGTGCCTTGTCGCCCCAGCGTCTTGCCGAACGCAACATCGTGTAATAAGTACGTGCTTCACCGGCAGACTCCAATCTCGATTCTTCTACAAGCAGCGAGTCTACCATCCAATGGGCATATTCGGGTTCAACAATCACATCGTTGGTGGTTTCGTCTTCTCCCAATATCCATTCTCCCACAGCCGGTACATTCACACGACCACGAACACCCTGACAATTCAACTGACTTTCTTTGCCTACACACTGATAAAGGCAAATAGGATAGTCAGAGAATGGAGGATCGAACATATTAGCATTCTTATTATAGAGCGAGCCGAAATTCTGTCGGGCAGAAGACTGACCGTTAAGGAATTGCAGTGCTTCGCGATAACGTCCCAATCCGGCGCAGGCTTCGGCCAGCCATAAGTGAATATCAGCAGCTTTATAGTAACACAAGGGTACGTCATTACGATAAATATAATCACTGGTAGTATGAGCCCCCAGGAATTTATAAAAAATCAATCCTTCCGTACTTTCTTTATAAGACTTATTGATACCCCGATATTTCTGGTCATTAGCTCCGCTCTTTTCCCAACGGGTTACGGCAGCCGCAGCCGGACGCAGATAATATTTATTGGGATAAGTATTAGAGAAATACTCAATTACATGGTTCGTCTGCTTTTTGCTATAATCATAGAAAGCAACGGAGATATGGTCCTGACGATTATACGAGGTAGTTGAAAACAACTGACTCCATGATCCCTCATACTTTGACTTATTCAAAGTAAAACTGGCCTCTTGAGTTCCCCCTGTACGAATGATACTCACACAGTTATCCCATACCTTCTGATAATAAACAGCGTTCTCCTCAGCAGTATTCTCTTTTTTAGTCTTATACAAATACAATTCTGCCAACAAACACTCGGGAGTGGGACAAATACGGTTCCATTCCAATGATTCGGGAGAGTCGCCTTGACCCGGATATAAAGTATTAGACCAACGGATATCTCCTTTCCCATTGACACCATTCATACCCGTTTCAATCAGATCGATGCATTTATCGATAATTCCATCAAACTTAAGCACCGGATATTGAGACAAATCCTGATAAGTGGCCAAAGGATCATCCAGATAAACCGCTTCTCCATAAATTTTAGCAAGCATCAGATATGCCCAAGCTTTGTATCTCAATGCTCCACCTATAATACCATTATAATCACTTGTCGACAATACAGTAGGATACTTCTCTTTATATTCAAATACATGCTCCAGATAGTCATTACTATTCAATATCACGGCATAAAACCCTTTAGGATCAGCCAATGCATTATCAGAGAACGGCTGTTGCAAATCTTTGTAATTATAAACGTCCCACATTTCTACCGGAGCATTAGTAGTAGGTTCCAGCAGGTCTCCACGAAGGCCTTCCAAGAACATTGCCTGATCTACTACATCCTGCACACAGGCAGCCAACCCCATATATCCAGTATACAACTCATAAGAAGTACCGATATAATCTTTTTCCAGCAATGTATCATCCGTATTAGGTGCAAAGAAATCATCGCACCCGGACAACAGGGGAAATAACAAAGCCAGGAAATATATTTTCTTTTTCATAATCTTCACCTTTAATATTAGAATTGAACTTTAAAACCTAACTTCACAGTGCGTGGAGAAGCTATCTTACCGTAATCAAAGCCACGCATAGAGCTATCATAAGAGTACATTGTTTCCGGATCCATACCCAGATATTTGGTAGCAGTAAATAAGTTCTCGGCAGCAACAAACACGGTAGTCCCGGCAAACAGATTAAACTTATAGCTTACCATCAACTCTTTCAGTTTCAAATAAGAAGCATCCTCTATCCAGCGATCAGAGAAGCGACTGTTTTCCATCGGGTCACCGTATACGGCACGAGGAATATCCGTTATCTGGCCTTCATACATCCACCGCCGCGTTACGGAAGTCAACTGATTGGAAAAATCAGACATGGATTCCATGGTACGTCTTACGGCATTATACATTTTATTTCCTTTGCTATAACCAAATACGGCTGATACTGCCAGCCCCTTGTATTGGAAATTAGTATAGAAAGTTCCATAAAAGTCTGGAAGGGCGTTACCCAAATTCACGCGATCCTCCTTATCTATCTTACCATCACCGTTCTGATCGACAAAACGCATATCACCGGCGGCAAAAGCAACCCCGATAGCATTAGTCAATGCCTGTCCGTCTTTTCCGGCAGCAACAACAGCGTCATCCGTTGCAAACACACCATCCGTCTGATAGCCATAGAAAGAGTACAACGGTTGTCCCACTTCAGAAATAACGGCAGAGCCATCACTCATGGAAAGAATCATCGAATTCTCTCCGCCCAAACTCTTCACTTCATTCTTATTGGTAGAAATCGTACCACCTACATACCATTTGAAATCGCGATTCTGAATCAAAGCAAGCTGTGCACCAAATTCGATACCTTTATTAGAAACTTCGCCTAAATTACGGTACATGCAATCCGTTCCATATACCGAAGAAATCGTTACAGGCATAATCAGGTCTTTGCTTCTGCTGTCGAAATAATCCAAAGAGAACGTCAAACGGTTATTAAACATAGCCACATCCAAGCCTAAATTCCAGGTATTTGTTCTTTCAGGGGTAATTTTCACACTGGGTATCCCTGCGCGTACCAATCCGGAAAGCCCTTTAAATACTCTGTTCAAATAGTAATATTCGCCGATAGAAGATGCAAAGCGGCTATTACCGGTCATCACATATTCCGTACGTAAATTCACATCGTTCAAGAAAGTAATATTCTTAAACAATGTATTGCGGATGTTCCAAGCTGCATTGACAGCCGGGTAAAGATAAATACGAGCCGCGTCAGCCCCCACTGCAGATGAACCGTCTGCTGCCAGATTGGCGCCAGCAAAGAATTGATTATTATAATTATACTTCACAGAAGCATTATAATTCATCCAATTCCATTTATTTATATATCCAAAATAGTTACGTCCGATAGATTGCACATTGTTCAGTGTCTTATAATAGTCATTTGCGGTGTTGTATCCACTTCCTGCATTATAATCAATGCTATTCATTGCAATTTGTCCACCCAAAGAGGCGGCAATTGTATGTATATGGGCAATCTTTTTAAGATAAGATAAATTCAAAGCATAATATGTGTTCAATGTCGTTCCTTCTGCCGAACGTACTGTGTTTTTGGCTAACTGATTATCCAAAGGCATGATTGTCATAGAACTCATCCCGGGAACAAATGCATCTTCCTGTTTCAAATTATAATTTAATCCGAAGGTGGCTTTCAGTTTCCAATTCTCATTGATGCGGTATTGCAACCCGGCATCAAGAAGCACATCATAAGCGTGCTCTTTCATTTCGACATCGTTAACGACTGCCAACGGATTACTTACACTATTGTTCACAATCAATGCTCCATCTTCGTCACGAATGGATGCAAAATCGGGCAAAAGGTTATTCTTGTCATCTTTGTTATAAGGCGAAAATAACGGACCTTTGCGTAAAGCAGTCAGAAGAGGATTGGTTTCAAGCACCATTCCCTGCTCGGCCACCCGATTATTAGTATAAGCAAACGAAATGGTCGAGAACAAAGAAACGTTTTTACTCAATGTCACATCTGCATTCATACGGGCATAATATTTCGACGAATTCGTCTCTTCCACTGTTCCTTGTTTATTTTTTACTCCAATAGAAAAATCATATTTAGCAATAGCATCACCACCCTTAATTTTCAATACATTATCCGTAACAAAAGCATTCCGATAAATCAAATCCTGCCAATCAGTATTGTTATTATACAGATACTTGTAATAAAATTCAGGATCATCTTTCAAATACGGAAAAGCATTCAACGCATCAGACATATCTTCATATTTCGTCAAAGCCACATTTCCCATCAAGCTTTTATAATCGTCTACGCCCAATACCGGCAATGTAGAAGTATTCCAGGATAATCCGTATTGGCCTATAAACTCTACTTTAGTATCCAAATCGGCTGCTTTATCCGTTTCAATCATTATTACTCCATTGGAACCTAAAGAACCATACATGGCAGCATCTGCACCTTTCAAAACCGTTATGTTTTCTATGTCCTGAACATTCAGAATATTAAAAATATCCTTGGAGTATCCACCGATAATACCCGATTCATTCATATCAGGCATATAAGGTACTCCATTAACCACGATCAACGGAGTAGAATTGGCAATCATCGTATTCACACCACGGATACTAAAGAAACTGCCTTCCTGGCTCTGTCCGCTTTTTGATATCAATTGAAGCCCCGGAATGTTTCTAAACCCCTCCTCAACGTCTGTCAAGTTTAAGTTCAACCCATTCTTACTTACCGAACTCAAGTTTGTCGACTTATTCTTCTGAACGACCATTCCGCGAAACGGTAACGTCACTTTCTCGGAATACCCCTCCATGTCTTCGGGTATCATTACAATCTGTACCTGTTCACGATTAGCAACCGGTTCTTCTTTGGTATAGAAACCGGGACACCATACCGAAATTGTGGCTTTTGCCGGTACGCCATCTACAGAGAAACGCCCAAGACTGTCACACTCCACAGTTTTGTCCACACCCGATATGGTAATTATTGCATCAGGCAAGGGCCGGTTAGCATAGGAACTAACCACTTTACCCGAAACTTTTATTCCACCTTTCTGTGCCATTAAATTTGAAAGGCTCAGGATGGAAAAGAATATTATCAATATAATTTTATACTTATTCATTGCTCTAATGCTTAAGATTAATAATTATTAGCCGAAGGCTTCAATGCCCAGTGATAAATGCGTAACTTTTTACTATCACCTTTATAGAACTCTACACGAATTCGGAAAGAGCTCATACCATCACCTTTGACAGTCACAGTACCGACCAATCCACCTAATCCGTCCCACTTCACTATTTTATCACCGTACAGGTCGGCCGTTGTCTCATTTACACGGTCAAAATTCCACGGAGTAGATGATACGATAGAAAGATTAGAACCTATTAATTGCATATTAGTATCCGGTGAAGAAGTCGTTCCATCCGTATCACCGTCAAAATAAACATTGACATACGGGTGACCGCTACTATGGAATCCCATATATAAATCGTATTCACCACAAGGAACTTGCATAATTCGTGCCCGATAAGGATCCGTATCTTTATCTCTATATCGTTCCAACGGAGGAAATTCCACCCAGAAATCAGAAGCTTCTTCATCTCCATTCAAATCCAAAATGTAATAGTTCGACAAAATCTCCGGTTTCGGAGTCGCAGAATCCTCAAAAATAGAAATCTTAGTCGTATTCATGAAAGTATAATACTGTTGCTGTTCCGCTTCAGTCAGATATTCATAATAATGTACCAACGATTTAATACGAGTCAAAATATAATTAGTAGGAATCTTTACCTCTGTCATCTTATACAAAATACCATTACTTAATTCTTCCATACTACTTTGATCAATCTCTTGAATTCCAGGCCGCCATATTCTTCCAAAAGCAGAAGAAATATCAGCATCAGTGAAGGTTTTCAATTCTCCGGTGTAGAAAGCCGCTTCTTTTATCCAAGTCATAGCATTAGCCGAATCTACTGCCGTAACCGTTTTTCCCATTGCTTTATACTGTGTGTTCAACTTTGTAAAGCAATCTTTCAACACCTCATTATCCGGAAGAAATAAAGTTAACTGCTTAAACTCTGAATTGAACTGTGCTTTCTCAAACAAGGGATTATAAACATAGAACACAGAATCGTATACCGTATTACCGGTTATATCTACTCCTGTTGGAATTGAGTTGGCTTTATCAAAAAGCATCTCATTATTTTTCATTATAGAATCACGGAACATAGAATATTCATCCGGTAATGATTTAATGTAATCAAACATATTTATTTTTGATTTCATCAATTCACTGATTACATGTACTACGCCGTTCTTCAAACGGTAGGAGGACTCCACCTTCGAACGGTTTACGTACACTTCTTCTCCTTGTCTGGTTATTTGCAGATAAATATTGTTCAAAGTAGGAATGCGAAGCCCGTCCTTTAAATCACTTTGCAGAAAAGGCAGATAATTCATGTGGTATTTCATACGTAAAGTATCATCCTTTTCTATACCCGAAGCCGCCATAGCATCGTCATTTACTACCCAAAGGGTTAATTGCTGATCTTTTGTCAGCTCTTCATCAAGACCGCACAACTCCAGTTCTTTGTAAAATGCATTATACTCATTGTGTTCTGCAAAAAACTCCTGAAGGGTCTGATCCAATTCTTCTTCCTTGGATCCGTCATTGCCATTATAATATTCATCCCATTTATCTCCGCAGGAAATGAATACCATTGCAAACAGCATACATAAATATATGATTGACTTATTCATAACTTTTATTCTTTAACAGGTTCGAAGATTAAACAATCCAAATAAGATGTTTCGGTACTTCCCGAAAGGAAACGTACTGTATGCGTCACAGATTCTGCGAATTCCACTTCACCGACCTTTACAGTAGAATAGGAACTTTTAGAGGTAGACTCACCGGTAGTAGTTACCTGTCCGCCCACATATTCACCATCAATGATAACAGCCCATTTTCCACCTTTCTCTTTGGCAGCGACATTATAATGCGCTAAAGAAACAGTGTATTTGCCTGCAATAATCATCGGAGTACGCATTTGTATCCATCCATATTTGGAGAAACGGAAGCGCAGGCAATCATGATTCACACATTTATAAGCTACCTCATTCTTATTGGCCAGATAATAGTCAAAATTGGAAGAGGAGTATGCATAACATGAAAGATAGTCAAATCCCAAATAATTGTAAAGGTAAGTCGCAGATAAATTGGCCAACTGGAACTTCTCACAGATGGCTCCTAACTCTTCATAGTCCGTCAAATCCCATTTCACGGTAGTAGCTTTCGGAACAACTTCTTCTAACAGCCCGTCTACTACATGAATTACACCATTCTTACAATTGATATTCTTCTCTGTAACAGTAATCCCTTTCTGCGTCCCTTTATCATAGTTCAAATAAAAAGCATCATTCACCAAATTACAGCTCATCAATGAATTCGAAGCAGCCATTGTGATATTTTTAGAGGTATTGTTATCAATATCCGCATTCAAGTCAGCATATGAATAAGCCGTAGTAGCAATGTGATAAGCGACATAACGGGACACAAGGTTTTGTTCCTCATCGTAATTTGTATCGGTCTCTCCTAAATATGCAGCTAACGAAGCAATATTTAATTCAATTCCAGCTTCGGTAAATACAGCATTGGGGACAGCAAAAAGCGTATAACGTCTTTTCACGTCATTCACATAAAGAGTTGACAGCATATCCTTATATCCGGTCACTTCCAACAAATTCTTCATAAACGAAAACTCTCCTCCCAAATTATCCACAATCATACCTGTAACAGGGGTCAGCACCGACTCTAACGTATGGATTACCGCGTTGGTCGTCATCGTATTTAATCTCTTAATCCGGGCTTCGTTGTTAATATACATCGCTTCAAGTCCACCGTCGCGCATATCCAAGCTTAGATAATCACCACTGGCTGTAGAATCAGGAAACATCCCGTCAGAGAAGTCTGAAGAGGTATACTGATGAGATGCGATAGTATGATAGCGCACCAAATTTGCAGCCTCTTCCTTGTTCAATCCCTGAACCGATGAAATTCCTTTCTTTTGTAGAAAAGCGCTCATTGCGTCATTGTCGGGAACAAAACAAGTATAATCCATTTTCAAATTGACTGTATTAAACAGTCCTGTATAGTTCAATAGATCGACCCACAAAGAATAAGTCGAACTGTTAGCTTCCATATAACTGGCTGCCGGCATCTTATCTGTTTCTCGGAAGGCCTGGTTCTCGAATGGATCGGAACATCCCCCCCATATCAACGAGAATACTGCAGCAAATAAAATCATTATGCGTTTCATATCGCTATTTTATATTATATTAGTTACTAATACTCTGATAATAATCACTCTGCTCCAATAAAGGATTTTTGCTCAACTCATCCTCCGAATAAGGTAAATACCAAGAGCCCGAGTTTGCTAAAGTAGCACGTCCTAACGACTGTCGAGAAGCACCCACTGCCTTTAAAGCTTGTTCGACAAAAAGCGTCTTATATTGGGTATCATTCAATTGTTCACTTCTTAATCCGATACGCAATAAGTCAAACCAGTTTTTACCTTCACCAAAAAACTCTTTCTGACGTTCTACTAATAAAGTCTCCAGCATTACCATACGATCATCACTTAGGGTTGTCTCTCCCAAACCTGCACGTTCGCGAGTACGATCTATCAAATCGGCAGCATCTTCGTTGTGTCCTTGCATGATAAGTGCTTCCGCTTTCATCAACAATACATCCGCCAAACGATAGATGATATAATTCTGATCATTTTCGGAAGCTGCCCGTGCAGTCGTTTTATCCACACCCAGATATTTCCAGATATATCCGTCCGCATTATAAGTGTAATTTAATCCACGAATATCATTGGACTCCATATCGAACAGTCCGTTCACATACTCCGTTATTTTATAATAGCCGTCACTTGAACTTTTAAACCAAGTTTGAAAACTATTGGTCTGGCTTTTCGGATTGCTGTATTGTATCTCAAAAATACCTTCATTACTATTGCCTGGGAAAAAGTTCATAAATCCGTTATTAATCAAACCGACTCTACCGGAACTAATGACAGAATTACAATGTGAAATACAATTATCATAATCACCCATCCACAAATACATATCGGCCAGCAATGCATGAATACCCCACTGCGTAGCACGTCCTTTGGTATTAATCGGATCATCATTATCCACTTCCGGAAAAAATTCTTTTGCATTAGGCAAGTACGTTTCCAAATCACTGATACATGATTTCAGAATGGTAGTGCCATCGGTCTTACCCATCACATACGGTGCACTGTCATCTACATAAGGTTCGACAACAAACGGAGTATCCTTAAAGGTGCGTACCAAATAAAAGTATGCCAATGAACGTTGGAAGAAAGCTTCCGCCATAAATGAGCGACACATATTCCTATCAAAAGAAGGGTCTTTCTCTACAACGTCCGATGCATATTTAATAACGGCATTCGCCATTGCAATTGCAGCATACGGTTTACTATAATCACATAATTTGTTATCAGGCAAAATATCGAAGTCACGGAGTTTACGACCTGCTTTTTGCAAATCTGAACCGGATGTTGACAGATAATCCAAACCATTGCCACGGGCTTCGCCCCACAATAAAAATGTTTCGACACAACTTCTAAGATTCACATACCCGGCAGCAAGGACCGCCTCCACGTCTTCTTTTGTTTCCCAATACTCGAAGCTACTTTGATTGTTTTCCGGAAGCACCGTCAGATAATCCTCACACGATGAAACGGAACATGTAACTAAAAGTCCTAAAATATAATATTTAATCTTTTTCATCACTTCTTCCCTATTTAGAAATTCAAATTTAAGCCGAACGCAATCTTAAATGGTTTTGGTGTATTATTTGAGTCAATAGCCACCTGAGCTACTGTACCGTCATTGGCAGCCTTTAAGTTAACCTCCGGGTCCTGTCCTTTATATTTTGTCCAAACAAACATATCATAACCGGTTGCATAGAGTTCCAACTTATTCACTCCTATCGCTTTCATCCATTTGGCCGGCATTTGGTATTTCAAAGTCACAGTCTTCAAACGTAAAAAAGAAGCGTCTTCAACAAAACGGTCTGAACCTAAATAGTTATAGCCTTTGTCATACAAAGCTCTTGGAATATCTGTATCATCCCCCTCACTTCTCCAACGTCTCAATACAGCTACACTCTGATTATTCTTTCCACGCATATTTTCCATATCCATACGGGCCTGGTTGATAACCTTCTGCCCGGCACGCCCATGGAAAGCAGCTACTAAACTGACTTTTTTATAACGAAGAGTAAAATTAAGACCGCCGGTCAACGTCGGATTACTATTACCCAAATACACAATATCGTTTTCATCGATCACACCGTCACCATTCACATCTTCATATCGTGCATCACCCGGATAAACTTTCTGGTCACCATTCTTCATCACCACCGGATTACCATCAATATCCAAAATACGCTGTCCACTGGTATTTACAGCATAGGTTTCTTCTACATTCTGGTATACACCTTTATATCTATATCCATAGAAAGAACCCAGCGGGTCACCCATCATTACACTGTATGCATAGTTTTTATTTCCGAATGTATATAGTTCATCATTTTTATTTTCGGGTAGTTCCAGAATTTCATTCTTATTTTGTGATATATTAAATCCAAAATTAAAACTCCAATCTTTCGTTTTAACAGCTGCAATGTCAATATTAAACTCCCAACCTTTATTCTGAATCTTACCGGAGTTATACCAAGCAACAGTGGAAAGTCCTGTTGAACTGGGCACTTTCATTTTTTTCTGCAACAAATCATCCGTGACTTTCTTATATAATTCAAATGTAAAGTTCACTTTATCAGAAAATAAGCCAAAGTCCACACCGATATTGTTAGAAGTAATCGTCTCGTACTTCAGATGAGTTAAATCCGGACTTGCCGGTTTTACAGCATTCATATCGCCATAACCGGGAGTCACCGCTTCGAATGTTCCGATATACGGAGATGTTCCGGAAGGTGCATTACCAGACTGTCCCCAACTATAACGTATTTTGATTAAAGAAATAAATCCTAAACGCTTGATAAACTCTTCTTCACCCAAATGCCAAGCTACGCCGAATGTCGGAAATCCTTTCCAACGGCTACTTGCATCCATAGCAGAACTGGCCTCCATACGATAACCACCGTTAAACATATACTTCCCTTGCAAAATATACTGGGCGTTCAGTGTACCTCCCATATCGCGATTAACTGTACGTCCGGAACCACCTTTCAAAATAGTACTACCTGCAATGGGCGATGTTATCCCCGAAGAAGCTGTATTGGCAGCCTTACTACTATAAGTACTGGTCGTTTTATCTCCTGTCTGGAAAATAGCACTCACCAAGAATTTATGATCATCGCTTACTGTCTTATTATACACTAAACGGTTTTCAGTAGTTAAGTATAAAACATCTTTACCGATATCATAATTCAGTGCAGAAGAACTGTGCTCAAACGCAACTCCCGTTACACTTTGAGGTAAGAAACGATTAATTTTCGAAAACTGTCCATTGAAACCTACCGTCCCAAAATAATCCAGATCTTTAAATAATTTTGCATGCAAAACGAAAGTCATACGACTGTTTGTTGCAATTGTACGATTAGTGGCCTCATTAACCATCGCTACCGGATTATATACTTTATCATTAGCAAAAGTCATACCGAATGATTCATAAGGAGTGAAATATTCACCGGTACGCTGTCCGTCTGCACCAATCACATAAGGACTCATATTGGGCATTTTCGTCAAAGCATGTCCACGTACAGATGCTTTTTTCAATTGATCGGTGTCATCTGTATAAGCTGCATCTGTCACTCCGCGTGAGAAGCTATATTGCAAAGAAATATCCAACTTGTCAGAAAAACGGTAATCCGTATTGAATGACGTACTAAAACGCTCGAAAGCAGTACCGATTGTCGTACCTTCCTGATTTAAATATCCCAATGAAAGACGATAATTTGCTTTATCACCACCACCGGATACAGAAAAAGTATTATCTGTAGTATAGCCGTTTTGAGTTATTTCATCCAACCAGTTAACATCTTGATTGTATTCATTAAAATATTGCCATGCAGGATCAAAACCGATTTCTTTTGTATTGTATAAAAGTTTCAGATACTCTTGTGACTTAGAAGACTGAGCTCCTAAATCGGATACTGTATTATAAATAGCATCCTGAATCATCGAAATGTACTGATTTGCATTCAGCATCTTCACTCCGGTACGCTCCTTGCTAAATTCATATTTTGTATTGAAGTTAAACTGCAAACGTCCTTTACTACCTCTCTTCGTTTTAATCAGTAAAACACCATTAGCACCTTTAGACCCCCATACCGCAGTTGCAGCAGCATCTTTCAACACCTCAATAGACTCTATATCTGCCGGAGATATATTCAGTAACGAACCGTAATCTTCGGAGTTGGCCGAAGCAAAACTAAAATCATCGTCTACATCTACAGGCAAAGGTACACCATCTACCACAAACAAAGGTTGACTGGAAGCATTCAATGAAGAAGTACCGCGAATACGGATTGAACTACCGGAACCCGGATCAGCACCAGTCAAAATATCCACATTCGCCATTGCTCCTTGTAAAGCTTCGGTTACAGAAGTTACCGGAGCCGTATCCAAACTACCCAAACTTAGTTTTTGCGTAGCCGATATCATTTCACGGGCAGACTGTCCCATTGAATTTCGTTCTATCTTCTTTGCTGTAATTTCTACAGCATCCAAAGACATACCTTCTTCATCCAAAGTTACATTAAGCTCTTTTTGCCCGGTATATTTAATCGTTTGTGTTTTATATCCTATAAAAGAGAATACAATAGACAACCCTTTCTGATCAGGGATAGACAATCTGTATTTACCATTGATATCGACGATGCAACCACCCAAAGAACGGTTCGAAGCATTCGTGACATATACATTGGCCCCCATCAACGGTTCATTAAAAACTTTATCCATTACTGTACCCGTCAACACTTGTTGCGCCCATATCGATTGTACGCAAGCCAACAGTAGCAATGTCAAGATTATATTTCGATTCCTTTTCATTTTTCTCTATTCTATATTAATTCAATAAATCCAATACACCATCTATCACGTAAGCTGCACCGTCAGCATAGATATAAGGGAAATAGGAAGTTACATTCACTTCATTGCCTTTCGCATCCCTCAACTTCATACTGCCATCTGCTTCATTGATTAGTGTAACTGTAATGCTTTCTTTCTTCCCATTTACAGTTTTGGTTCCAAATGTCGTAAGTACTTTTTCTGTCCGCTTACCTGTAACAGGGAAAGGATAATCTACTAATCCACTGGAAGAAACATCAATAAAAAGACTGGTCACATACATATTTCTTTGATCCATAGAGCCAGTTACAGGAAATCGTTTGGGACCGGTAGTCATATCTGCCATTACTGCTTCATTGGTTGGGATAAAAATGATAAAGCGGTTACCTTGTATAAAACTAAACGCATTATCTCCTTTTCCAACGTTTGATGCATTCAAATACACATTGATCCCTTTATAATCATTCATGTTTTTGTCTTGCATGACACGATCTTTAAAGTTCGCCTGTTCCGGCAATAAGGCAACCGTCGTATTATCTCCTTCCAAAGCATAGGATGCCCCGAATTCTCCGTAATCTTTTATCAGCTTCGCAGTGGGTACAGATACTTCATTACCTAATGCTTTTGAATTCCATGTAGCCGAAGAATAGATTTCATCATTAACTCTATACAGATATTCGAAATCATTATAAGAGCTATAAATTATCTCTGTACCACCATTACGAGTAGAAAGCACATTATCCATTACATGTGCACCTGCTATTTCCTGTGCCTGAGTAGTATTCAGATTACCCAATGTCCCGTCTTCAGCATTAGCAACTTGTATTTGTTCATCATTAATTATATAAGGATTTCCTTTCAAGTATTGGATGAAGTCACCATTATACTCGGTTCTTTTCAACATGTCGTCACTCGGAAAAAATATATTAAATTGAGTCTCGTTTATCGATTGGATCTTACTTATAAGACCACCCCTATGAGCTATTAAAGCAAAAATATTATAATCCTTATTACAAAGAGCCGGAGCCATCGGAGATTCAAAAGGCTCAGGAGTGATCACATTGCCCTTCATTCCCCCAAAAATACCATTTGTACAAACTTTCACATAGTCAGGTTCTGCTATTGTGACACCGTCGTAAAGATCATTCATATTAATAATCGCAGACAGAGCAGTCGATGTCATCATTTTACCCCTATACTCTCCGGCATGCGCACTCATAAAATAATATAAAGGAACATAATTAACCTCCTCCAATGAAGAAAAAGAATTTGCCCAATATTTTCGATAGAATTCATCAATTGCTGCATTATCAGGGGCCAACACTGTAAAAGAAATAGAAGACAAATAATTTAGCTGAGCATAATCAGGAATAGAATATTCTGACAAATTCGTCCATTCACATGCTATGGAAGGTAAAGAATAATGAGAATGTATAAATAAAGAGTCACCATTACCATAATCAGCTGTAGCATCTTCATCGTATTCATATTTCACAAAGCGATCATACATAGCAGCGAACTTGGTGTATTCCGAACCTTCGTGGCTCATTTCCGTATACAAAGTTTCAAGAGGTTCAAGTACCTGATCGACTACATATAAATAACCGTTATCCGTTACTATTTCATCACCGACAATACCGGCATTAGAAATATTAAAATTATTCGTTCCACCGCCATAAGTCGACCCCGGGAACATTTTCTCATACTCATCTTTAGGCGAGCTACTCCAGCCGGACAATGAATAATTTGAAATGACAGGAATAAAGCGGTCCTTATGCATAATCTTACGAATAACACCGCCGTTCGCATAATCTTTCACTGTAGAGATAGCATCGCGACTTTTTGTTCTAAACTTAAAATAAGTCCCCGGATTTTCCAATTCAGCATCTATCCCATTCGGATTATAAAACATAAAGTTTTGTTTCGTATATGAATAGTAAATCAAATGATAGCCTATCAACTTATCCAGTTCTGTTTGAGAAATATCCTCTACTGAACCATAATTATGTTTAGTCAAATAAGCACTAAAGGCATCATCGGTAGGCGCCATTACGGTAACAATACCTTTCCCTTTTACCAGGCTTGCATAACTACTCCGATCCACCGCTTTCATGAAAATAGAGAAATTACCTCTATCTTCCATCACTTCATAAGCATTTCCTTTCAACCAATCCGGAATCTCATAATACTTATCGATTTCTCTCTGGCAAGAGACCAGAGAGAAAAAGAAAAGACCCATTAGAAAATATTTCTTCATCTTATCGCTATTTATTTATTTCACAATTTTACCAACCCATGTCTTACCATCCAGTTGCAACATGTAGATATAGTATCCAGCCGGGAGTTTACCCACATCCTTCACGTGAGCCATTCCGCCCTGAACCATTACCTCTACTTGGTGAACAACCTGCCCGGAAGCATTCATTATCGTTATTTGAGCAGGCATATCTTCTACATTAATCACAGGAATATAAAACTCGTCAGCAAACGGCATCGGATAAGCCAATCCCGCTGCAGGAGTATCCATTCTATTAGAGTGTATGCCCGTACCCGTGTTATAGTGATCTGCAATTTCCTCTGCAGTCAATACTTCATTATAGATAGAAAGCTCATCCATCAATCCTTGGAAACCATTCTCGTAAGCTGTATTACAGTTTCCAATCGCCATTCTTTCTACCGTACCGATATTACCGGTTTTATCTGTGCCGGATGCAACTAAGGAACCATTTGCATACATTCTCAACTCCTTGGCATCAACATCGCGTACACAAACCAGATGTACCCATTCGTCATTGAAGAATTTAGCTGTAGCCCCAGTTACATTTACATCCGTCTTAGTTACATTATCATCGATAGCCCAAGTCAAACGGTCATTTTTTGAATTCTTTTGATACTGTATACCGAACCACCTGCCTGTTGCACCTTCATAACTATTATCCGCATGACTACCTTTGTGTAACAAATACCAATCGACAGAACCACCTGCCGACTTAAACCAGCATTCAATACTAAAAGACTCGTTTCCTAACTCCAATGCATCATAATGCTCTTGCACAAACGATGCATTCACAGTATTAAAGTTCACAGCATTATTCCGAACACCTGTCACCCATTCCGGAGTAAAGTTCTTGGCAACTGCTGCTGTTCCGAATTCGTTATTCAAAGCGGCACCTTCCGTTTCATCAAACGAATAATAAGCTATCTTTCCACGTTCAGGTTTTGTACCCGTAGTAAAGCTCCATACATCTCCTTCATTCGCTCCTAATGCATTTTTGGCATCAATGCGCCAATAATAGGTAGTCGCAGGCTCTACATTTACAGTCGCTGCCATCTGGGTAGTAGCGTCTACCACCTTCTCCATTGTAGTAGCCGATTTTCCAAGATAAACAGAATAAGATACCGTACCAGCCCATACTCCCGTTTTATTTTCCCACGAAAGACGTACCGTGCTGTAATCTGAAATGGTAGAAGCATTTTCCGGAACAGGATTGATAGAAGCGACCGGCGGAATAGGAACTCCACGTGTAGTTACTTCCAATACGGAAGAGTATAATGACTCTAATTCTCCATTAACTGTTTTGAGACGAATATAATAAGTCGTATTAGGAGTTAGTGATTCTAATTTATAAGTAGTTACATCTGTATTCAGCACAACCGGAGTAAAGGTTTTATTATCTGCAGAATATTCCAAGATAAGAGCAGTTGATTCCGATGCGTTATTCTGCCATTTAATAGAAACATTATCAGTTCCTAAACTGGATAATTGTACATTCGTAGGATATTTTACATAATCCATTACCGGACCGTCAATACTATTTATGTAATTTTCAATATTCAAATATCCATTAGCGGCCATTTTTACCGCATCAGTAGGATCATTTTTATCCAACCCGTTAGCTTCTTCCCAAGCATCAGGTATTCCATCATTATCAGTATCCAGAGGACGGTTTCCTGCAAAAATATTCCCTACACCATTTGTCAATCCAACTTCCGATTCCGAATTTAACAAAGCTCCTTTAGTTCCTAAAGAAAGTAGTTCATCGACCATATAGCCATCTACTTCGTCGCGTGTCGGCAAAGAAGCTCCTGCATTTTCCACAATCCAATTATAAGCTTCTACGGCAGTAGTTTCTCCCATAATAACCGGATGCTTCTCCGCATCAGTCGACACCACTATTTTCTGATCTCCTTCCAGCTTTCGTCTGGAATAATTAGAAAAATCAAAATCTTCAGGAGATTTTACGAAAGTAACATTCAAACTCGTAGGATCACTCCCATCTCTGAGAAAATCCTCCTCCGTTGCCTCATAACCATTTAAGACTCCGTCAACATTATAATCAATCATATTGCCTTTCTGATAAACTTGAAAAGCAGGTTTAGCCCTTACAAAAGCTTTTGTTCCGGCTACCGGACCTTTTATAAAATAATTATTAGTAATTACTCCCCAAGAAGAAGCATCTGTATCACCCAGGATATAACATCCTCCATCACCCCAGTTATACACTACATTATTAACAAACTGGTTTAATCCCTTTACCTTCGGATTGCGAGTTTTATTGTCAATATATAGATTTCTATACAAACTGATTCCACCATTAGACTGTATCAATCCACCGCAAGCATGTGGCATAATTCCTTGGCCGATTATAGAGTTTTGAATCGTTATATTATAAGGTTCATACCCTTTGTCGTCCCAGTTTATAGAGAAATTCTCATCCAATCCCCATGCTGCCGAAATATGATCAAATATCATATTACTACCATTAGCAATACCTGCTGCATCTTTTCCGGAATCACCTCTCAATCCCATACGCATACGTAAATGACGAACAATGATATTATCAGACGCAGAAAAAGAGACCCCGTTTCCATATATCGTAATACCATCACCCGGTGCTGTTTGTCCGGCAATCGTTAGATTTTTAGAAAACACAAGGCGGGATTTAATATTAATAATTCCCGAAACATCAAATATAATAACACGGTTGGGCTTACTGATTGCATCACGTAAGGAACCTTCTCCGGAATCATTCAGATTAGTCACATGGTAAATTTCCGGAGATTCACTGGCTCTTGCACCTTTTGCAAAACGTCCATAACCTTCAGCGCCAGGAAAAGCCAACTGTTGTGCATACAATCCTCCTCCCATACAAAGCGGAAAGAGCAATGCGGTAACAAATCTCTTATACATAAATTTAATCATAATTTTGTGATACGCAGGAAAGAGAAGAAGATGTAGTTTCTCATCAGTACGTAATATAAGAATTAAAAAGGAAAACAAATATACGAATCAAAAGAAAGGCGGACTGAATAGATACCGCCTCTCCTTTTTTATTAGTTGTCTTACAAAATCACTTTCTTCGTTACAATACCAGCTATTGTTTTTACTTTTACAATATACATACCCTGTACTGTATTCATTGGAATTATCGAAGCATTAGTGTTAGCCACTACCTGTCCCTGAGTATTCATTACTATCACATTTTCTACACCAGCACCTTTTACTACAATGCTTCCATTCTGTGCATAGACAGCCAATTCATCAGCAACATTAAAATCTTCAAGACCCGTACCGGAGCCACTACCTTTAGCTGTAATTACTATCTTATATCCCATCACCGGAACTTCTGTAGCAGTTTCTCCTTCACCCTCGGTTTTAGTTCCTGATTGATAACTCTCCTCTGTAGCAGCCAATGTCAAACTAGCAGGGAACCCTTGGAACTCAACCTCATAAGTATCACCTTCCGGCTTAATAGCAGCATCCAAAATAGTAAAAGAGTCACCATCTTTAATGTCAAATGTTTCAGCAGCCTTTACAATAATCTTATTGCCATTAAACGTAGCAGTATTATTAGAAGTCAACTTATCATAACTTGTAGCATTTGCAAGTTCAAATTCCACCGTACCTCCATTTTTTACAGTTAACGGTGATTTTAAGCTCTGTCCCTCAATATCATCCAAAATTAATTGACCTATACCTTGACAACCAACTTCCAATGTTCCACCATCTACGATAACTTCACTTGTTATACGTCCATTACCACCACCAATAGCGCCTTCATAAATAGCCATTGCAGTTTTTTCACTTCTACACAATGCAGTAATTGTCGGATCATCAACCGGAGTATTGATATAAGCACGACCTTTTTTTACATGTAAGCCCAAGAATACCTTACCCGTATCAGAGTTTTTAGTACCTGTGAAAATATAAGTACCTGTACCTTCTTTTATTACTCCAAATGCATTTTTATTTGCTTTCGTATTATCTCTCAACCAGAGAGGAAGATTTGTTACATCTGTATTTGAATTACCTATTGACCACCAAATTACCGGATTAGAACTTCCGGAACCATAACCAGAGAGGAAACCACCCTCTTCTGCATTTAACTCACCTATAGCAAAACAACGCGTACCACTAACCCCTGTTAAACCGGCATCTTCTTTCAACGTTACTTTTGTATTAACCAAAGTAGAGTCTATCCCTTCCATATCTGCTACTCCAGTAAATGTTTTTGTAGTATTGAATTGTAATCCGAAAAAAGCCGGAGCTTTACCTTCTGCATACTCAACAGTCTTATTAGCAGCAACTACAAGATCCCCTTCAAAATCATCCCAACAAGTCATGTCTTTCTTACCGGCCTTGTCATCAGTAATATATGTACGTTCACCACCGGCATAAATAACTAATGTTCCTTTTCCATAAAATTTATTAGTGAACTGAAGATAGCGACCTGCCCAAATAGAGCCCACTTTTCCTTCAGGGATACCAACAGGAACAGTAAATTGGCATGCAGGAGTAGAGATTTCACTCATAGCTACACCAATAGACCCGTTATCGAGCACAATTGTATCTCCAAAAACATTGGGAGAATCTTTTTTATCAGAATTTACTTGACCACCCCTTACAATTGTACCACCTTTCAGTTGATTGAGAACATTTAATGTTAACGTACCTGTACCTTCCTTTATCAAAGTTCCGTCTCCTACTATTTTATCCGTAGCTTTATCTGAACTATATAAAATGGAATAATTCTTATCACTATCAAATTTAATACCGCCTACTTGCATTTCACCGCTCACTTTGATTGATTCTACCGTTTTAGCATTACCATCAGCATCAGCAAACGCACCACCACCATTGAAAACTGCCATACAGCCTTCTTGCCAACCTGTAGGCAAGTAAAACCCACCTAAATCTTCTCCCCATTCAGAGTCCATTATACTCCAAATTCCAGTATTACTACTATTCTGCCAGAACAACTCCTTCGGGGCTTCTTGAGCATTAACTACAGACACAGACGCTGCTAAAAGCGCTACACTAAGAAAAGTATTCTTTCTCATAGTTTTTAAATTATTAGTTTAACAACAGTTATTTATTAGTTAAATTGATTATGATGCAAAAATACGCAGTTATCGAACACGGGGCCATATAAATTTTGGCTGAATTGATACAAAAATTGATTTTTATGATTTCATATTAAAGGAAAGGAGGGGCATACAAATCTTTTATCTTTCTATCATAGCAAAGTGTATAAACTCATTTTAGAACGTAAACCAAACATAGGAATTCAAAGAAATATAATAAAAATGACCTCAAATATCCCGGTTTTCTAACTGAGAAATATACATTCAATTATTCCTTCTTCAGATTCTAACAAACTAATCCTAACACATAAACCTCGCGTTAACAATTCACAGTTTCAAAGAATCAAGAAAGATATTGTAAAACAGCATCACCCTAATACTCAATTGCCCAATATACGTTGAAACCCAAATCAGCTCAAATATTCAAAATTTCTCCCCTCCCCTCCCTTTATCTTTTAAAACTCCAATTTCAACGTAACCTGTCCATAAGGTTTCATTACCAACTCTTCACCAATCTTTTCACTATTAACCTCTCCCGGTCTACAAAGAGAGATTCTCTTAGAATTCTTATGTGGAAATAATAATTTCACATTTTCTTCTCCGTCAGATAAAGAACGAAGACGAACAATCAATACACGATCTTTGTCCAAAGATTTAAGTATTGTCGGATAAACCTTCGGATTATCAATTGCAAGCAGAGGTTGCACACATGGATCTTTATCCGCTGTTACATAAACTAAAGGTTGAGATTGTTCCAAGCCAAAACGGTTTGCTTTTACTACATCATATTCTTCATGAGATAAAATACGATATCTAAACGTTACAGGACCATCTTGAGTTAATGGAAAATTCGTATGCCAATGGTTGTTCGTCACCCACGAATAGATCGTAGAACTGGGTTCCAACTTAGTTGCCCAATTACCTTGTCCACCCCACCCCATCGAAATATTGGCATGCCTGTCACCATATTCAAACAGAGGGGCATCCAAAGAACACCAAGTAACACCGTGTGTTTCATTGGAAATATCTAACCATCGTTGTAGCACAAGCCAATTTCTGTTTCCTTGTACCCATTGATCTTTTTCCACTTCCATAATTCCCCAAGGAATGTCGACACGGGTTTTAGAACCGGGAATATTAAAGTTAAAACCAAAATGTATACCGTCTTTTTCGGTCAAAGGTAGTTTATCCACTACATTATGTTATCTCTGCCCATGGCTGGTTAGCCAATAATCGAACAGAACGAGAGATGTTACGGCATCCTTTAGCCTTGGAGACCACACGTAATTCTACGGCTAACGGTACTTTTTCTATTACTGAAATATTTGTTACCATATCTGCCAAGGGTTGGTTTTCATTCGCAGGAAGCCAAGTGAAAGTATCAGCTCCATCATTGCCCACATAATCATAACCGTTTTTTTATCAACGAAACCAATTATATTACCTGTCTTTGAATCAATGTGAAGCTTTAAAAATTCATTCTCTAAACTCCCACTATCTACTTTGCAATCTCCTGTAAGTAAACAATCACCTTCAACCACCCGGTAATGATAAGAACTTAGAGCCGGAACACCTGTTGCAAGAAATAGCAACTCACCTGTCGACAAGCGTTGGGAAAGTACCTCTTCACCATTGGAATCCAACACTTTATTTCCTTTCAGGTTTTCTGCCTTCGACAAAGCGATAATTCCATCATGCATCCAAGTATGCGTATTAATAACTGCAATACCGCCATTAGAAGGACCCTCTTTAGGCCCCAATGCACCATCCGATTTATCAGTAATGGGGGCCAATGACTCTGCCATCATATCCTGAGATCTGTTCTCGGCTTCGTGAAAATAGGATTGTTTGACTTTCCAGATCGCATCTTGAAAATAGGGTTCAGTAGGATTCTCAAAACACCATGTATGTTCAGAACCTAAAAGTATATATCTCCAACCTTCGTCAAAATCAAATCGAGGAGCCTTCTTGCCATCCGCCAACAACGACCAAACAGTTTCTGCTTGCACCAGTCGTTCTTTTGCTGTCCTATTCTTTGATGTTAGTCCGGCAGCCGTCCCGATGCCATCTGTCCAATACTCCGTATAATCTCCGGTCACTACCGGTAATTGTTTCCCATATTTTTCTTCTATCATCGACATAATTTCATGCCCACCACTAATAATTACTTTAGGATAAGCATATTTTTCATTCCAAGCTTTTACAGCAAAAGGCACATCGGCATCCAGTGGACTATTATCCCACAAAGTCCAGGAAAGTACAGTAAAGTCATAAGGATAGTCACTATTTTCAAGTTCAACCAACTTATTTGCAAAATCAACATTGGCATTTCCTGTCTTAATAGTCAAAGGCACCTTCTCCGGATCACGCTGTCCAAACCAAGGTCGTCCGGTCGTCCAACCCTTCTGCATACTCCCACTATTTGCATAACATTCGGGTTGCAGAAATAAGACCTTAGATTCACCATCGGGCCCAACCTACCAAAAAGGTCTGCCATCGATTTCATGCGTATGTGCATTCCCTGCCCGGTCCGTATTAGGCCACGATATCACATATTTTATTGCCTTCCTGTGCCATAACCAGAATAAGCCCCCAAGAGATACCCGGAATATCAAACTGCTGAAAAACATCGGATAGTACTCCACTCATTCTTTGTATATTACGCGTAAATTCAAAGACATGAAACAATTCTTCATCTGAGCAAATACTTGTATTTAAATTCAGATAACTGGCATCTATACTTAGTTGTCCTTTTTTGATTGCATCAATAAGACCTTCCCTCTTTTCCGGATTAGATTCCCATAAACGTTCAAGTGGCCAACTAACTTCCGGATTCCACACAAACCGTGCTCCCGATAGAAAATCCTTTGTTTTTTCTGCCAACTTGATCCCTTCTATTATGTTATTTTTATGAAGTCATTCTGCATTTTTATGCGTATTCGTATAACCAATATCGCATAGGATCAATGGTTAATTTTCTCTTGTACTTTTCACCCGCATAAGTAAATGTAAAAGCAACTTCCGCTTTTTTCCCCACAGGAAGTTCTGAAGGTAATAAAAGTTCGATACGAGTAGAATCTTTCGCATCCAATACAAAATTACTCTTTTCCCTGTAACCTTTTGCAGCAACATCAACCAGACAGTTACCTTTCAGACACTCACCCTTCAAATTTATCACAACAACACGTCCGGGTGTTCCATCCGCTCTGTATCCATAAACCGATTGGACCTTGCAATCAATATCAATCAAATTCCCGGCCCAAATAGATGATGAGAACATCAAGAAATAAACATACAGCAGTGTTTTTCTTAGCATAACAATATAAAATTAAAGGCTATAATATAGTAATAAACGGAAGCAATTTATAAAAAAATTCCGCATAGCAAAGCCGATGGGCTAAAATATTTTTACACCCAAAAAACAAACACCATTATCATTCAATATCATATTACATTAGTGTCCCATTAAAATTGGGACGAATTAAAAATTAAATAAACTTGGTCCATTTGGTCCGAATCGTTCTTTGTC
>ENA-ORLY01000898-ORLY01000898.1-human-gut-metagenome-genome-assembly--contig:-NODE-898-length-39195-cov-8.249732_pt1 | contig 39195 bp, 34 predicted proteins | sample MGYA00243071_ERZ508832 | MGnify/ENA primary metagenome ERZ508832 (study PRJEB26277, sample SAMN04329777) | human gut metagenome | biome: human-associated habitat | host: Homo sapiens | place: USA... | reverse complement strand
GTTCGCGCATGCACATCTGCGTGGACGCATGCGCGCCGGTTCCGAAGATCATGCCGGGGTCGAGCAGAACCTCAACACGGTTCTCCGGGTTCTCCGGGTGCAGCCACTCGGGTACGACAAGAAGCTTTTCGCCGATGGGCAGCGGCTGATAATACTGCTTCCAGTTGTTTTCCCAGTCCTCGTCCTTGACGTTGGCCAGCTGAACGTCCAGAGAGCCGAAATCCACCGACGGATACTGCGTGCGCAGTGCGGCCAGCTGGCTCTTGAGTCCCTCAATGGTTTCCGGCGCGGACGCGCTCTGCTCCAGATAGAGCCGAATCTGAGACAGTCCCTCCATCTGTTTTTCAAGGCCCTCGTCTACATAGTCCCAATACTGGCGGTTCTGCTCCAGAAAGTCATGAAACTGCTCCTGATCGTCGATAATGAAGCTGTCAAAACCCAAAACGGTCAGCCGGTCGCAGACAAGGTCAATGGCTGCCGGCGTCGTCTTGATGGTCAGTTCAATCCACTGCATGATAATCCTCCCAATCTCCGAAGCCGGAGATCTTTCAAATTGCAATCAATATTTGTTCTATTTTACACGAAACCGGAGCAAATAACAAGTGGGGAGATTCTGATTCGGGAAACAGGGTCCTGTAGGGGCCGATGCCCACATCGGCCCGTTGGGAAGTTGCGAATTTGCCAAAGATTTCCGTAAAACGGCATATTCTGCGGGCGGACACGAATGCGCCGTAGATTTTCGTAAAAACCGGTGCATCCTGCCGGGCGGAGCAGAGTCCCGTCCCTACCAACTGCGTCTGCGCTTGACGCTTTCTGCGGTTTCCCTTGCAAACACTGGATTTTGTGGTATGATAATAAAAAATGAACGTATGAGGTTTTTCTATGATTACCATTTCCAACCTTGCCATGCAGTTCGGCGGCTCTGTGCTGTTTAAGCAGGTCGATCTGCAATTTACGCCCGGCAGCTGCTATGGCATCATCGGTGCCAACGGCGCGGGCAAATCAACGTTTTTGAAGCTGCTGTCCGGCGAACTGGAGCCGACGTCCGGTGAAATCTTCATCAAGCCCGGCGCGCGCATGTCTGTTTTGAAGCAGGATCAGAACCAGTATGACGCGTATACCATTCTCGATACCGTCATCATGGGCAATCAGCACCTGTATGATGTCATGAAGGAAAAGGACGCGCTCTATGAAAAGCCCGATTTCTCCGAAGAGGACGGCATGCGCGCAAGCGAACTTGAGGCGGAATTTGCCGATATGGACGGCTGGGAGGCCGAGTCCGACGCGTCAAAGCTGCTGCAGGGCCTCGGCATCCCGGTGGAACTCCACTATGATCTGATGGCCAACACCGACCCGCGCCTGAAGGTCAAGGTGCTGCTTGCACAGGCACTGTTCGGAAAGCCCGATATTGTCATGCTCGACGAGCCGACGAATAACCTTGACATTGAGGCCATCAACTGGCTCGAGGATTTCATCCTCGACTATGAGGACACCGGCCTCGTCATCGTCGTCAGCCACGACCGCCACTTCCTCAATACCGTCTGCACGCACATCGTCGATATCGACTACGGCAAGATCAAGATGTACGTCGGCAACTACGACTTCTGGTACGAATCCTCCCAGCTCATCCAGCAGCTCATCCGCAACAAGAACAAGCGCGCGGAGGAGAAGATCGCCGAGCTGCAGACCTTCATCGCCCGCTTCGCCGCCAACAAGGCCAAGAGCAAGCAGGCGACCTCCCGCCGCCGGTTACTTGACAAGATGAGCGTCGAGGAGATGCCGGCCTCCTCCCGCCGGTATCCGTTCGTGGGCTTTGAGCGCGAGCGCGAGGTCGGCAAGGATATTCTGTTCGTGACCGATGTGTCGAAGACCATCGACGGCGTGAAGCTGCTGGACAAGGTCTCGTTCATCGTGAACAAAAACGACAAGATCGCCTTCGTCGGCGAAAACGAGCTGGCGCAGACGACGCTTTTCAAAATTCTCATGGGTGAGCTCGAGCCGGACGAGGGCAGCGTCAAATGGGGCCAGACCGTCACGACCAGCTATCTGCCGAAGGACAATACGGAGTATTTCGAGGGCTGCACCGACTCGCTCGTCGACTGGATCCGCCAGTTCTCGAGCAAGAAGGACGACGTGTATCTGCGCGGCTTCCTCGGCCGGATGCTGTTTTCGGGCGAAGAGGTCTTCAAGCCCGTGAACGTCCTGTCCGGCGGCGAGAAGGTGCGGTGCATGCTGTCGCGCATGATGCTCTCGGGCGCGAACGTGCTGCTGCTCGACCAGCCGACGAACCATCTGGACATGGAGGCCATCCAGGCCGTCAACAAGGGCCTGTGCGCCTTCCCAGGCAATATCCTGCTTGCTTCGCACGACCATGAGCTGCTGCAGACCACCTGCAGCCGCGTCATCGAGTTCCAGCCCGACGGCACCATCATCGACCGTCTGAGCTCCTACGACGACTACGTCGCCTGGAAGCTGGCGAAGGAAGGCAACTGAGACTGTTCCGGAAAGGAGCCTTTATGGAAATTTCCTATCAGGATATCAATCGTAAGACCATTGACCGCTGGGTGGACGACGGCTGGGAGTGGGGCAAGCCCATCTCCCGCGAGGTCTATGCAGCGGCAAAGAACGGGCAGTGGGACGTGAAGCTCACGCCGGTAAAGTTCGTCCCGCACGACTGGTTCGGGGACCTGAAGGACAGACGTGTGCTGGGTCTGGCCGCCGGCGGCGGGCAGCAGATGCCCATCTTTGCCGCGCTGGGCGCCAAATGCACCGTGCTCGACTACTCGGAAAAGCAGCTGGAGTCGGAGCGCATGGTCGCGCAGCGCGAGAGCTATGACATCACCATCGTCCGCGCGGATATGACCAAGCGCCTGCCGTTCGACGACAACAGCTTCGATCTCATCTTCCATCCCGTCTCCAACTGCTATGTCTACGCGGTGCTGCCGATCTGGCGCGAATGCGCGCGGGTCCTGAAGCCCGGCGGGCGGCTGCTGGCGGGGCTGGACAACGGCTTCAACTACGCGTTCGACGAGGACGAGACGAAGATCATCAACACCCTGCCCTTTAATCCACTCGAGGACGAGGACCAGATGCGCCAGCTGCAGAAGGACGACAGCGGCATCCAGTTCTCCCATACCGCGCACGAACAGCTGACCGGCCAGCTCAAAGCCGGGCTGCAGCTGCTCGACCTCTATGAGGACACCAACGGCTACGGCAATCTGCACGCACACAACATCCCCACCTACTGGGCCACCCTCGCCCGGAAGGCGTAAAACAGAGAAAACAGGCCGCCCGGTTATGCCGGGCGGCCGATTGCGTTATTCCGGGTTCTGTTCCAGATAGGTTTCGAGGATCGATGCCGCGCAGAAGACCATCTCCGGGCAGGGGCGCTTTTTGTAGTAGCCCTCCGTGCGCGGTTCGGGCGGCTGGGGCTTGAAGTCGGGGTCGAGGCCGAGCAGCTGGCGGCAGATCAGCGAGCCGTTCTGCGCCTCAAATTTCCCCGCGAGCTGCCGGAGCGTCTGATAGGCGGCGGTCTTGGCCGCGCGGTCGTTCGGGTCGGCAGAACCGCGGAGCAGGCCGTAGGCCATAAACATCCCGTTCACCGCGCCGCAGACGCCGCGCATCCCCGCCATGCCGCCGCCGTAGCCGGAGGCGATCTTCAGCGCGGTATCCCGGTCCATCCGGTCCTCTGCAAAGGCCAGAAAGACTGCCTGTGCGCAGTTGCAGCCCTCAAAAAACAGATCTCTTGCCCGTTCTGCTCGTGTCATTGTTCGTGCTCCTCCTGTTCGTATCGTTTTTCCAGCCGGAATTTCTTCCCGCCGCACCGGCGGCAGCGGATCTGCCCCCGTTTTTCCTCCAGCGCCTGCACCACCTTGCCGCGCCGCAGGTATCTGGATTCCGCGCCGCAGCCGAGGCACGTCACCACATACACGCCGCGTGCCGCGGCGATGCGCTTCCGGTTTTCCTCGGCCGCCGCGCACTGCGGGGCCAGCCGGTCCTCCGGGCAGCCGATCCGGCGGCAGACGGCCCGCCAGACCTCGTCGTGTCCGTGCCGTTTGCCGGTGAGCAGCGCCGCGGCCGCGTGCGCGTATTCATGCCGCGCTGTGTCCCAGAAGACGGCGTCCTCCTGCCGCAGAAAGTCCGCCAGGCGGATCTCCTGCGGCCTGTTTTTCAAAAAGGTACACACGCCGTACTGCCGGGTCATACGTTTGGAAAAACGGACCGGGATGCCGCTCGTGTCGATCCCGAGCAGCCGGTCGAGCCGGTGGTACTCCGCGTGGACCTGCTCCAGCGTCCACATGGATATCCCTCATTTCTGCGTCTATCATACCACATGGCACGGCAGAATTCCATCTTTCCTTTTCCGGCCGGAGCCGTTATACTAATGATAGAAATGAAAAGGCGGATATGCGATGTTTTCACGGCTGTATCTTGAGATCACGACCTGCTGCAACCGCGCCTGCAGCTTCTGTCCCGGGACGGCGCGGCCCGCGGCCTTTGTGACGCCGGAGACCTTCCGGACCCTTGCCGCAAAGCTCCGGCCCTATGGGCAGTACCTCTACCTGCATGTGATGGGCGAGCCGCTGCTGCACCCGCAGCTGCCGGAGCTGCTGGAGATCTGCCGCGCGCTGGATTTCCGCGTAACGCTCACGACGAACGGCACGCTCCTGCCCGCGCGGCAGCCGGTCCTGCTCGCCGCGCCGGCCCTGCGCAAGGTCTCGGTGAGCCTGCACAGCTTCGAGGCAAACGAGGCGGGGGACTTCCGGGCGTACCTGACGGGCTGCACGGACTTTGCCCGCGCGGCGATGGCGGCGGGCGTATTGACGGACTTCCGTCTCTGGAATCTGGACGGCGCGCAGACGAAGGGCCTGCATGACCGCAACGACGAGATTCTTGCGCATCTGCACGCAGCTTTTTCCGAGCCGTGGCAGCGGAATACCTGGGGCTGGCGGCTGGCGAAGGGCGTGTTCGTGAGCTTCGGCGAGCGCTTTGACTGGCCGGACGCACAGGCGGCCGACCGGGGCGCCTTGGGCCGCTGCCGGGCGCTTTCCGACCAGCTGGCGGTCCTGTCAGACGGCACGGTCGTGCCCTGCTGCCTGGACCACGAGGGGACGCTCGCGCTGGGAAACCTTCTTTGCCAGGACCTGCCGGAGATCCTCTCCGCCCCTCTGGCCCGCACGATCCGCGAAGGCTTCGAGAAAGGCATCCGCGCCGCCCCCCTCTGCCGCCGCTGCGGCTACGCCGAACGCTTCAGCTGACCCCAAAGCTCCCCTCCCAGGGGCCGATTCCCACTATCAGGGGGAAATGTCCCGAAGGGACAAAGGGGGTAGGGATGCTGGCTCGGCGCAGCCGAGACTGAGAGGTTGTTGCAGATTTGCATAGAAAAACCCAAACCGCAAATTTAGTTTGCGGTTTGGAAAGGAAGAAACGAGCACAGAGTATAAGAAGCCTTGCTTGCAAGGATTCGTTCCGTCGTGGTCGTTTCTGACGCGCCTCCGGCGGCCCTATCTTTTCCGTCTTGCTGGAAAAGATAGGGAAGAAAAGGGGCGCTTGGTTACGTATGGACGCTTCCTGCCTCTGAATTCAGGCAAGTCCCGATGTTTCAGGCGTCGTTCCACTCGGTGGTCACCCTACGAGTTTTTACTACGCGCCGCCTGATACGGGGGTGTCGGATTTGAAACTAGTTGCCGTAGAATATCTGCCATCCATAGAAGGTGCAGGCCAAGTTTGTTGGTCTGCACCTTTTTGCGGGGAAGTCTACTTTCATTGCTCTGCACCCTGTAGGGGCGGGGCTCTGCTCCGTCCGAAACCTTTCTGATTTTTGAGTATTATCAGCTATCGCGGGAAAGATCCAAGAAAACCGAAGCGGTTTTCTTGGTCGGTTCAAGGGAGTCTGAGGGGAAATCGAAATCCCCTCAGGCTCTTTTTCTTTTGCCAGCGTTTTCTTTTGGAGAAGCAAAAGAAAATGCTGAACAGCAGTTGCAAATCTGTACAATCTATCGGCCTTTTGTAAAACTTCCGTTTTCCTCAACTACAGCCGAAGTTTTCAGATTCAATCCCTTCGGTCAGCCTCCGGCTGCCCGCGCCCCTGCAGGGGGAGCCTTGTGTTTTTCGGCAGTTTTGCGGCTTGCTTCCAGTGCATGGATGATGTAGAATAGAACAGTATTTTGCGCGGACAGGAGGCGAGCGGGATGAAGTATATTGCGATCTGCGGTACGGTCGGTGCCGGCAAGACCACGCTGCTCGGGCGGCTGATCGACCGGCTGGGGCCGCGCGCGGCCTTCCATGAGGAGCGCCCGCAGGATAACCCCTACATCAACGACTACTATTCCGACTCCAAACGCTGGTCGTTCCACTCGCAGGTAAGCTTCCTTTCACTCTATTTTGACGATCCGGCCTGGCGGCCGGGCGAGGGACAGCCGGAATTCTTTTTCTTTGACCGCGCGTTTCTGGAAAATCTGGTCATCGCCAAATACCGCCTGCGCCAGCAGGATCTGACGCAGGATGAATACGGCATTCTCTGCAAGCTGGCAAACGGCATCGCCTCGCTGATGCCGCCGATCGACAAATATCTCTATCTCGACTGCTCCGTCAGCACCATCATCGAACATATGCGCCAGCGCGGGCGGGAGTATGAGGACGATCTGGACCTCATGTACGTGTACGAGCTGAAGGAGCTCTACGACGAATGGGCAAAGACGCTCCCGCCGGACCGGACGCTGCGCATCAGCATGGACGGCGGAGAATATGATCTGGAGCAGATCGTGCGCTTTCTGGAGGCGTGAGCATGCAAAATCAGGATCGGCCGATCGCCTTTTTCGATTCCGGCCTCGGCGGGATCAGCGTCCTGCGGGAGACGGTGCGGCTGCTGCCGCAGGAAAATTATCTGTATTACGGCGACTCGCTCCACGCGCCCTATGGCGTGCGGCCGGAGGCGGAGATCCGCGCGCTGGCCGGCGCGGCGGCGGAGCAGCTCGTGCAGGCGGGGGCCAAGGCGCTCGTTGTGGCCTGCAATACGGCGACGTCCGCCGCCATCGTGCAGCTGCGCGAGGCGTATCCCGATATCCCCGTCATCGGTACCGAGCCCGCGCTCAAGCCCGCGGTGGAGAAATACCCCGGCGGCCGGATCCTCGTCATGGCGACGCCCATGACCATCCGGCAGGAGAAATTTCAGGCGCTCAAGGCGCAGTATGACGACCAGGCGGAGATCATCGGCCTGGCCTGCGGCGGGCTGATGGAGTTCGTCGAGCGCGGCGAGCTGCGCGGTGAGGCGCTGGACGCGTATCTGTTCGATAAGCTCGGGCCGTACCTCAAGGTCCCGGTCGATGCGATCGTGCTCGGCTGCACGCATTATCCGTTCCTCACCGGCGCGATCCGCCGGATCGTCGGCCGCGGGCCGGAGATCCTGGACGGCAGCCACGGCGTCGCCATGCAGCTGGGGCGCAGGCTCGCCGCCGCGGGCATGCTCCGCACGCAGGGCGGGGCAGGGACCGTGGAGTTCCGGAACTCGCTGGACGAGCCGGAGATCCTTGCGCTCAGCCGCACGCTGCTGCAATATCGGGAAGACTGAGAGTGCCGCCCTGCCGGGCGGCACTTTTTTCGGAAAAAATCAAAAAAAGGCTTACACTTTTTCTGCCGGGTCTGTTATACTGTACTTGTAAGAAGTTTCGTTTATCCGGGAAAGAAGGAGGAAGCCTATGTTTTCAGTTGGCGAATATATTATTTACGGCGTAGAAGGCGTGTGCGAGGTCGAGGAAGCCGGAAAGCTGAAAGTTGCCGGTCTCGATAAAAACCGGGAGTATTACCGCCTGCGCCCGTATTACCACGGCGGCACGATCTACACGCCGGTCGACGGCAAGGCCGTCATGCGGCCGGTCTTGACGCGCGCGGAGCTCGAAGGGCTTCTTCCGCGCCTGCCGGAGCTGGAGCCGCTGGACGATGTGCCCGCCGACAGCCGCGCCGCGGGCGAGTATTACCGCGCGATCCTCTCGGAGCATGACTGCGTCCGCCTCCTGCGGCTGTGCCGGACGCTCCACAACAAGCAGCAGGCTCTCTCCGCCAGCCGCCGCACCGTCAGCTCTACGGAGCTGCGCAGCTGGAAGATGGCCGAGGAGATGCTCTACGGCGAGTTCGGCTTCGCGCTCGGCATGCCGCCGTCGAAGGTGAAGGCGTATCTGCAGGAAAAGCTGGGCAGCTGACCGGCCCTTGTAAGAAAAAAGCGTGCAGTCCTATGGACTGCACGCTTTTTCTGTGGGCATCATTCCACGCCCGTGACCTCGTAGTCCTGCGCCTCGACGGCGGACTTGAGCACGTCGGCTGCGACGTCCTTCGTGAGCGTCACGACGGCGGTACCGGCCGTATGGTCCGCCACGGCGGACTGCACGCCGTCCACGGCCTCGAGCGCCTTCTTGACGCGCGCTTCGCAGTGGCCGCACATCATGCCTTTTACATGCAGAGTTTTTGTCATAGTTGCTTCCTCCTTCATTTGGTCTGCCAGATGGAACTCCGGCAGGAGATTTCCCTTGTGATCGTGCTTCGGGTCGTACAGGCGGCACAGATTCAGCCGCAGCGCGTTCGACACCACGCAGAAGCTGGACAGGCTCATCGCGGCCGCGCCGTACATCGGGTTCAGCGTCAGCCCCAGCCCGACGAACACGCCCGCCGCCAGCGGGATGCCGATGACGTTATAGATGAAAGCCCAGAACAGATTCTCATGGATGTTGCGCAGCGCCGCGCGGCTGAGCCGGATGGCGGCCGGAACGTCCAGAAGCGTACTTTTCATCAGCACCACGTCCGCCGCGTCGATGGCGACGTCGGCGCCCGCGCCGATGGCAATGCCGGTATCGGCGGCGGTGAGGGCGGGTGCATCGTTGATGCCGTCGCCGACCATGGCGACAGGCCCGTATTTCTGCAGCTCGCGGATGACGGCCTCCTTGCCGCCGGGCAGCACGCCTGCCACGACGTCATCGACGCCTGCGAGCTTGCCGATGGCCGCTGCCGTGCGCGCATTGTCGCCCGTCAGCATGACGACGCGGATGCCCATGCCGCGCAGCTGGCGGATGGCCTCCGGGCTCTCCGGCTTGATAGCGTCTGCCACGGCGATGAGGCCGAGGAGCCTGCCGTTTTTCGCGAACAGCAGCGGCGTCTTGCCTGCCTGCGAGAGCGCGTCTGCCTGCTTTTCCATTTCCTGCGGCAGCGCCAGCTGCGAGGCCATATACCGCACGCTGCCGCCCAGCAGCTGCGCGCCAAGGACCGTCGCCTTCAGACCGCTGCCGGTGATGGCGGCGAAATCCTCCGCGGCCTCCGGCTGGATCTGGGCTTCCTCGCCGCGCTTCATGATGGCCGCGGCCAGCGGATGCTCGCTCTTGGCCTCGAGCGAGACGGCGGCCTGCAGCAGCTCCTGCTCCGTCACGCCGGAAGCGGGGATGAGATCCGTGACCTCCGGCTGGCCGGAGGTGATGGTGCCGGTCTTGTCGAGCGCGACGATGCGCGTGCGGCCCGTGTGCTCGAGGTTCGCGGCCGTCTTGAAGAGGATGCCGTTCTTCGCGCCCACGCCGCTGCCGACCATGATGGCCACCGGCGTGGCCAGACCCAGCGCGCACGGGCAGCTGATGACAAGCACGGAGATGCCGCGCGCCAGCGCGAAGGAGAATTCGCGCCCGATCAGCAGCCACACGATCGTCGTCACGACGGCGATCGAGATGACCGCCGGGACGAACACGCCCGCGACCTTGTCGGCCGTCTTGGCGATCGGCGCCTTCGTCGCCGCCGCGTCGGAGACCATGCGGATGATCTGGCTGAGCGTGGTGTCCTCGCCGACGCGGGTGGCTTCGCAGCGCAGGAAGCCGGAGCAGTTGACCGTCGCGGCCGACACGCCGTCGCCGGGCGCCTTGTCGACCGGGACGCTCTCGCCGGTGAGGGCGGCTTCGTTGACGGCGCTCGCGCCGTCCAGCACGATGCCGTCGACCGGGATGCTCTGCCCGGGGCGGACGACAAAGATATCCCCCTTTTTGACCTGCGCGGCGGGGATCTTCACCTCTTTGCCGTCGCGGATGACGGTCGCCGTCTCCGGCGCGAGGGCCATGAGGCTCTTGAGCGCGTCGGTGGTCTTGCCCTTGGACCTTGCTTCGAGCAGTTTGCCGACGGTGATGAGCGTCAGAATCATGGCGGCGGATTCAAAATAGAATTCGTCCATATACGCCATGGCCGCCTCGCTGCCGCCGTGCAGCTGCGCGTTCGTCATGGCAAACAGCGCGTACACGCTCCACCCGAACGAGGCCGCCGCGCCGAGCGAGACGAGCGTATCCATATTCGGCGAGCCGCGCAGCAGGCTCTTCGTGCCGCTGATGAAAAATTCCTGGTTGATGACCATGACGATCCCGGCCAGCAGCAGCTGGACAAGGCCCATGGCGACGTGATTGCCGTCAAACCAGCCGGGCAGCGGCCAGCCCCACATCATGTGGCCCATCGAGAAATACATCAGAATGAGCAGAAACACTGCGGACGCGATGAGCCGCTTTTTGAGGTGCGGCGTCTGGTGGTCCGCCAGCGCGTCGGTGCCGGCGGCGGCCGGCGAGGCCTCCTGCCCGCGCAGGCTCGCGCCGTAGCCCGCGTTCTGTACGGCCTGGATGACGGCGTCGGGCGCGGCCGTGCCTTCGATGCCCATGGAATTGGTGAGCAGGCTCACGGCACACGACTCGACGCCGGGGACCTTTTTGACCGCCTTTTCCACACTCGCGCTGCAGGCAGCGCAGTGCATACCGGTCACTGTGAATTGCTGCATGGAACTCCCTCCTTGGGATATTGTGATCACTTCATTAGCTTTTGCAGGGTGGCGGCCAGTTCATCCACAATCTCGTCGTGGCCGTCCTTCAGATCCCGCGCGACGCACGTGCGCAGATGCTCAGCCAGCAGCTCGCGGTTGAAGGCGTTGACGGCGGCGTTGACCGCGGCGGACTGCGTCAGGATATCGTTGCAGTAGGCGTTGGATTCCACCATCGCCTGCAGCCCGCGGACCTGGCCCTCAATGCGGCGCAGCCGGTTGAGCAGCTTCTTTTTTTCTTCTTCGGCGCGCAGCGTGTGCTTTTCGCAGCAGGAACATCGCTTCGGCTCCGGCATATGCATCCCTCCCTTATACCCCTGCGGGGTATTTTCACTATATACCCTGGGTGGGTATTTGTCAAGAGAAAATTCAAGGCAGCACCGCACAATTCGGCAAGCAGATTCGGCGAGAGATTTTTCGCCAAGCCAAGGTTTGAAAAGCGCAGGAATACTGTATGTATTTCAAGCTTTTCAAACCGCAGGATTGGCGGAAAAGATCCGGCGAAGCGCGCAGACGCAATTGTGCGGGGCTGCCTCACCAAAAAAAGCAGCGCCATGGGCGCTGCTCAGTTTGGCAGAAAAACAATAAAAATATTCATCCGAGCAGATTCTGCGTGCGGCAGAGCGCGGCGTACAGCCCGTTCTGCTGCAGCAGCTGTGCGTGCGAGCCGCGCTCGGCGATGCGGCCGTCGGCGATGACGACGATCTCCCCGGCCGCGCGGATGGTGGACAGGCGGTGCGCGATGATGAGCGTGGTGCGGTTTTTTGCCAGCTCGTCGAATGCGTGCTGGATCTTCGATTCCGTCAGCGTGTCAAGCGCGCTGGTCGCCTCGTCCAGAATGAGGATGGGCGGATTTTTGAGGAAGATCCGCGCGATGGCAATGCGCTGCTTCTGCCCGCCGGAGAGCAGCGTGCCGCGCTCGCCGACGTAGGTGTCGAAGCCGTCGGGCATGGCCATGATGTCGTCGTAGATCTCGGCCCGCTTCGCCGCCTCGACGATCTCGTCCATCTCGGCGTCGGGCTTGCCGTAGCGGATGTTCTCAAGGATGGAATCGGCGAACAGGAAGACCTCCTGCTGCACGATGCCGATCGAGCGGCGCAGGCTCTGCTGCGTCACGCTGCGCACGTCCAGCCCGTCGATGGTGATGCTGCCGGACGAGACGTCGTAAAAGCGTGGGATGAGCTGGCAGAGCGTGCTCTTGCCGCCGCCGGACGGACCGACGATGGCGACGGTCTGCCCGGCCGGGATCTGCAGCGACACATCGTGCAGCACGGCCAGATCGCCCTCGTAGCTGAAGCTCACGTCATTCACGCTGATCTCGCCGCGCGGACGGCCGAGGTCGACGGCGTCCGGCGCGTCGCGAAGCTCCGGCTCCGTGCGCATGATCTCCAGAAAGCGCTCAAAGCCCGCCGTGCCGTTGGCGTACAGCTCGGAGAAGTTGGCGAGCTTGCGGATGGGCGTGACGAAGGAGGCAATATAGAGCGTGAACGTCAGCAGGTCGACGGTGTCCATCTGCCCCTGCATGATGAGCAGACCGCCCACCGCGACGACCGCGACGGACAGCGAGGTCGTAAAGAACTCCATCGTGCCCATAAAAATGCCCATTTCCTTGTGGAACTGCTTCTTGGAGGTCTTGTAGGTGTCGTTCGAGCGGGTGAATTTCTCGGCCTCCACCGGCTCGTTGGCGAAGGCCTTGGCCGTGCGGATGCCGGAAAGCGCGGATTCGATGTCGGCGTTGATGACCGCCGTCTTTTTCTTGACGCGGCGGGAGGCCGTCCGCATGGCCTTGCGGCGCGAGAAACTCACAAGGATGAACACCGGGATCATCACGGCCACAACCAGCGTCAGCCGCCATTCGATCGTCGCCATGACGGCCAGCGCGCCGACGATGGTCACGAACGAGATGAACAGATCCTCCGGCCCGTGGTGGGCAAGCTCGGTGATCTCAAACAGATCCGTCGTCATCCGGCTCATGAGCTGGCCGGTGCGGTTGCGGTCAAAAAACTCGAAGCCCAGCTCCTGCATATGGCCGAAGAGCGCCGCGCGGATATCGGCCTCCACGCGGATGCCGAACGTATGGCCCCAGTAGGTGATGACAAAGTAGAGCAGCGCGCGCACCGCATACGCCGCCAGCACGACCAGCATCACCGTGAAAAACGCGCGATAGGCGTTCTGCGGCAGCAGCGTCCGCATCGCGTAGCGCGAGACGATCGGGTAGGCCAGATCGATCAGCGCCACGACCAGCGCGCAGGCCAGGTCGAGAAAAAACAGGCCCCGGTGCGGCCTGAAAAAGGAGAGAAAGATGGAAAGTCCGGACCGCGTCCGGTATTGCTCTGTCGTCATGATCGGTGCTCCGTTTCTGCGTGATGTTCTTGTATTATATCGGAGCGCGCGGCAGAATGCAAGCTGTTGCGCGGCGTGTATTTTTCTGTTAAAATAGCAGAAAAGTGAGGGGACACGAATGATCGAAATTCTGCAGGAAACAAAAACCTCCGTTGTCTGCGTCAAGCCCGTGGGCATTGCGGCGCAGGGGACGGATCCGCAGGCACTGCCGCAGCTGCTTGCCGCGCAGCTGGGCTGCGAGGTCTACCCCGTCCACCGGCTCGACCAGGCGGTCGGCGGCGTGATGGTCTATGCAAAGACGGCGAAGGAGGCCGCGCGCCTCACCCAAAGCATGGGCGAGGGCGGCATGCAGAAGACCTATCTCGCCGTGCTGACCGGCTGCCCGGAAGAAACAAGCGGCACGCTGGAGGATCTTCTGTTTCACGACCGGGTGAAAAACAAGACCTATGTCGTGCGCCGGCCGCGCGGCGGCGTCAAAAAAGCGGTGCTCAGCTATGAGATCCTGGCGGAGGCGGAGGGGCTGAGCCTCGCGCGGGTCCGCCTGCAGACCGGGCGCACCCACCAGATCCGCGTGCAGTTCGCCTCGCGCGGCTTCCCACTGCTCGGCGACGGCAAATACGGCAGCCGCGACAACCGCTGCACCTGCGCCCTCTGGTCCTTCCGTCTCACCCTCCCGACTGGCTCCCGCCCCCAGACCTTCGAAGCCCTCCCGCCCCACCAATACCCCTGGACCCAATTCTCCCTGACGGAGATCCTGTAAAAAGGCTCCCCTTTCAGGGGCCGATTCCCCCTGTCAGGGGGAAATGTCCCGAAGGGACAAAAGGGGTAGGGATGCTGTCAGCCGCAAGGCTGACTGAGAGGTTGTCACAAATTTGGCACGACCTCTCCGTCTCGGCTTCGCCGAGCCACCTCCCCTGAAAGGGGAGGCTTTTTTGGGGGGCGCATGCGGCAAGACTTCTGCGTTGACAGATAAAAAAGGAACCATCCGGGGGATGGTTCCTTTTTGTTTGGGGCGATTATTCGTACTGAGACCAGTCGGGGGCGGCGGTGAGGGAGGTCCAGGTTTCGGTGGGGGCGCCGGTGTAGGTGTGGCTGTTGGTGGCCTCCTGGACATCGAGGTAGTACCAGCGGGCGGTGTCGGCGTTGTCCTTCCAGGTCTTCATGCCGGAGAGGAGGGCGCCCGTGGACTTCGGCGCACGGCCGGTGGCGCGGTTGACCATGGCCATGAGCTCGGCGCGGGTGACGGTCTTATCGGGGCCGAAGGTGCCGTCGGGGTAGCCGTTGATCCAGCCGAGATTTGCGGTCAGGGCGATGGCGTTCGCGGCCCAGTAGCCCGCGGAGACGTCGGAGAAGTAGATCGCGGCGGACTTTTTCTCGGCGAACTGCGCCAGCATGGCGGCGAGCTCGGCGCGGGTGATGGCGTCATTGGGGCGGAAATAGCCGGTGCGGCTGTCGGTGATGACGCCGGCGTTGTTGAGGGTGGCGACGTAGGTGTTATACCACTTGGTGGAATCGACGTCGCGGAAGCCGGAGGCGGTGGAGTAGTAGAGGCTGCGGGAGTCGGCGTCCATGAGGCGGAAGAGGATAGCCGCGACCTCGGCCCGGGTGATGCTGCCCGCGGGCTTGACCGTCCCGTCGGGATAGCCCTGCACGTAGGCGAAGTGGTCGCGCGTGTTGAGCTTGGGCGTCGCCTTTTTCAGGTTCAGGATGGGGAGCAGGTAGTCCGCATCCGAGCCAAACTTGACCTTCGGACGCTCAAATTCCTGCACCTTACCCTCGGCGCCCTTGCTGTCCATCGGCTTCAGAGTCGCAGAGACGTTCGTGTAGAAGTAACCATCCGTGGATGTCCGGGCGTCGTCGCGCAGGCGCAGCTGGTAGCTGAGCTGGACGCGGCTGAAATTCGACACGGGTTCGTTGATCGTCCAGACAAACTTTTCTTTTCCGTCGTTTGCGGACGTGTACTCGACCTTGAAGCGCCAGTTGCCGTTTTCATTTACGCCGGTATTGCCGAAGTAATACGTATCGTCCACCTTCTTGGACGCCAGCGACTGGCCGCCGACCGTCAGGATCAGAGAATCAGGCACAAGATCGAAGTTGTAGTTGTTGACGTCGTAGCCCATGTAGTCTTCGACGGTAGAGCCAGCGCCGACGGCGTAGAGGATATCATTCTGGATGGAATCGAAATCAATGACCGTCTTCTTTGCCATTTCATTCAGCTTGGAGGTAAAGAGGCCGGGGAATGTATCGATGCCGTAATCCGGATTCAGCGTGTAGCATTGATAACCGGCATCCACCATTTTCTGGTAGGTGTTCAAGCAGGCGGTAACAGAATAATCCATGCCGTGTGCGTGTTTTGCCTTATCCGTCTCCGGAATATAAGGAATGTTTTTATCGGTTAATGTGTTAACCGTAGAGAAGCGAACGGAACCGAAATCCGCCGCAGCAAGTGTATTCTTTGTCTCACGAATGTTGATAGCATATTTTCCGTTATCCTCCGCTTCCAATTTCTTTGCATTTGCAAGGTAGGAATCCCAACCTTTAAAATCTTTGGGAAGCTGGTACGAGTTATTCATGGAAATATTGTGCGCTTCGCACCAAGCATAGAACAAAAGTGACGGAAAGGCGGCTCCGTTGGCGTTAGAACCACTGTAAATACCATACACATTGTCCTGCTCATCGTTCCAGTAGTAAGTCATGCCATCGGTAATAGACACAAGATATTTGCGTCCGGCCGAAACAGCATCATCGGAATCCAGCAGCTTTTGAGCAGCTCTGAGGCCAGCATGCAGGTTAGAGCCTTTATTCACATAGTTGGGGTCCTTGTCAAGTCCAAAATATGCCCAAACTGTTTTCTCTGAGGTTGCTTTCGTAGAAAGGTCATTCAGACTCTCAATTGCTGTTGCCACATCGACGAGCTTGCCGTCAAACATCGTGTAAGAACTGCCGTTGAAAATAACCGCGCCAACCTTGATGTCTGCATTGTTCTTTTCTTGCGCAGTTTCCAGCTGGGCAACCAGTCCGGAAACCTGCTCCATAACTTCGCCGACGCAGTCGGAAGTATCCAGCACGAACACCACATCGCTGGCCAGCTTTTCCTCTGCGCTGGGCAGCGACAGGGTCACGCGGGTCGAGCCGTCGGCGTCGAGTGCCGTCGCGGTCTTGGATTTGGATACCTCCCAATTCTCCGCCTCTGGCTCGGCCGCCAGCGCCATGACCGGCATCGCGCCGATCAGCATGACCAGCGCCAACAGACAGGCTAATATCCGTTTTTTCATGATTCTATCCTCCCGTTTTTTAGCAGAGCACATTCTTCCGCAGTTCCTGCGGAAGAAAAAAGAGGCTAGCCTCTTTGGCCCTGTATTTGATATTTTTGATTATAGCATGCTAAAATCCGGTTTTCAAGGGGCTATATTCCTGTTTTCCTTTTTATTCCGAAAACCAGTCCGGCTGGGGGACGATGGGCTCGGAAATGTCGTAATACGTCAGGCCGGATTCGCCGATGACGGAGAGGCGGACGGCGGTGACGCCGCTCAGATCGCAGAGCGTCGCCGCGATGGAGCGCACGGCGCTGCCCGCGCGGGCGGCGGAGGTATCGCAGCTCATGAACTGGTCGGAGAGGACCACGCTGGCCGTCCCATCGGAGACGGAGATATCCATCACCTGCGTGCCCGCCGGGACGACGCGGCTGAGATTGACCGGCACGGTCGCGCGGATGAGCGCCTGCAGGGCGAGCAGCGGCAGCTGGTCCGGGTCGGTACAGGCGAGCACCGTGGTGACGGGGGTGAGAAGGCCGTTTTTGTCGGGATAGAAGAGCCGGACGGCGTATTCCGGGTTCTCGGCCGAGGCGTCAAGAAGAACGAAATCGTCCGCGGTATAGGGGCCGTCGGTCTGCGGCTGGGCGGTGCGGAGGAAGGCGACGGAGCGGACGGACTCGAGCTGGGTCATGGTGCAGGTCAGGCAGGCGTAGATCAGGGACGTGCGGATGTCCCCCGCCGCGCGCAGCTCCAGCCGGAGGGTCAGGACGCTGTCCTGCAGAGACTCGACCGCGCAGGTATCGCCGGGGGTGAAGGGCAGCGCGAGCGCTTCGTCCTCCGGGCCCTGCAGATAGGTCTCGAGGAGGGCGGCGGGGTCGGTCTGCGCCGGGACTTCCTGCGTGCCCAATACACCGGTCTTCGTGTCGCCGCTGTCTTTGCGGCAGTAGTAGAGCTGCAGCTGGGGCTGGGCGGGCCTGCGCACCGCCGCGGTGACCGAGCAGCCGCAGAGCGTGAGCGCCGCGAGCAGCAGCGCGAGCAGGCGGAGCTTTTTCCGGTTTTTACGCATCGCCGTCTTCCTCCTCTCCGGAGCCGAAGCTGGGGAAGGTCACGGTAAAGCGCGAGCCTTCGCCGACCTTGGACGTGACCTCGATCGTGCCGAAATTCCGCCCGACCATCTCATGCACGATGGAAAGGCCCAGACCGGCGCCGCCGGCCTGACGGCTGCGGGCCTTATCGACACGGTAGAAGCGGTTGAAAATGGACGGGAGCGCGCTTTCGGGGATGCCGGTGCCGGTATCCTCGACGTCGATGACGACAGTATCGTCCGCGTGGCGCACGCGCACGTGGACGCTGCCGCCCTCGCGATTGTATTTGATGCCGTTTTCGACGAGATTGAACAGGATCTGATAGGCGTCGTCCTCAAACGAGAGGATGGTGCAGCCCTTTTCCACGCTGGCGGTCAGTTCGACGGTCTGGCGGTCGGCCAGCGGGACGAGCATACGGAACACGCGCGAGAGTGTCCGCCCCATGTCCACGACCTCATGCTCGCCGCCCTCCGTCTCGTCGGCCGAGGCCCGGCTGAGCGTGAGGAGCTTCTGCGCCATGCGCGTCAGGCGGTCGGACTCCGCGCCGATGTCGGCGACGAACTCGCGCATCGTGTCCGCGTCCATCTCGTTCTGCAGGATGGAATCAGACAGCAGCTTGATGGAGGCCAGCGGCGTCTTGAGCTCGTGGGACGCGTCCGAGACGAACTGGCGCTCGGTGATCTCCGTCTGCTGGAGCTTGTCGGTGAGCTTGTTGAACTCGGTGGCGAGCGTGGCGTATTCGTCCGAGCCGCGCATCTGGATCTTGTGGCTGTATTCGCCCTCGCGCACGAGCCGCATGGAGGTCAGGATCTGCCGCATACGCCCCGAGCCCGTCATGGAAAAGACGACCGCGCACAAAAACAGGATGCCGATCAGCACCAGCGAGCCGCGGAAGATCGTCCGCTCGAGGCTCGCGATGATGCCGCCCTGCGAGGCGTCGTATTCCATCATATACACGCAACCGACCACCGTATCATGCGTGAGGATGGGCGCGGCGGCGTAGCTTTTGAGGGTATGGTCCTCATAGACGCAGCAGAAGACGTCGTTGCCTTCGAGTGCCTGCACGACCTGCTGCAGCAGGACCATCTTGCCCGCCGCGCTCTGGCCGGGCACGGAATCATAGAGCGTCCGGCCCGCCGCGTCGGTGACAATCAGGCGCGTGACGTTCATGTCGCCGATGACGGAGATGATCTGCTCCGTCGTCTCCTGCGTCAGGGCGTCGACGCCGGAAAAGGAGGACGTCACGACCTTCAGCTTATCCTGCGAGGACGAGCATTTGGCCTTGAACATCAGATCCCGGGTGGCCCTAGCGGAGTAGATATTCAGGAACACCAGCACCAGCACCGTGATCGACATATACGCCAGCGCGTTGCGCAGCTGCGAGCTGGTCGGCACCAGCCGGATGCGCCGTTCAGTACTTGAAATAGTAGCCAACTCCCCACTTGGTCAGAATGTGCTCCGGCTGCGCCGGGTTGAGCTCCAGCTTTTCCCGCAGACGGCGGATGTGCACGTCGACGGTGCGGATCTCGCTGCTGACATCGTAGCCCCAGATGGCGTCGAGCAGCGTCTCGCGCGAGTAGACGCGGTTCGGGTTGCGCATCAGCAGCTCCATGAGGTCAAATTCCTTCGCGGTCAGGTCGACCGGCACGTCCTCGCGGCTGGCGCTGCGGCTGCTGCGGTCGAGGGTGATGTGGCCGCAGACGAGCTTCTGCTCCGGCTCCTGCTTTTTGGCCGCGCCGGCCCGGCGCAGGAGCGCGCGGATGCGCGCTTTGAGCTCGAGGATATTGAAGGGCTTGGTCAGGTAGTCGTCCGCGCCGTGCTCAAAGCCGAGGAGCTTGTCCATGTCTTCGGATTTTGCGGTTAACATAATAATCGGGACCTGCGAGAATTCGCGGATCTTCGTGCAGGCCTCCAGCCCGTCGAGCCGCGGCATCATCAGATCCAGCACGATCAGGTCCGGCGATTCGCTCGCGGCAAGCTCGACGGCCTCCATGCCGTCGCAGCCGGTCACGACCTCGTAGCCGTCGTTTTCCAGGTTGAATTTGATCCCCTTGACCAGCAGCTTTTCATCATCAACAACAAGTATTTTCATGTCATCCCTCCGTTTGGTCCACGGTCACGAGCCCGCGCAGCTGCTCGAGCAGCGTCGGGCCGATGCCCTCCACATCCAGCAGCTGCTCGACGGCGGAAAAGCGGCCGTAGGTATCGCGGTAGCTGAGGATCCGGTCCGCCGTCTTTTCGCCGACGCTGGGAAGCGCAAGCAGCTCTTCTCGCGTGGCGGTATTGAGGCAGAGCTTCCCTTCCCCGCTGCCGTCTATCTGCAAAGCGTCGGACGCGGGCGCGGCGCGCTGCACGGTGATACGCGCCTCGCCGAGCGCGGAAGCCCTGCCGAGGAAGAATGCGCCCACGAACAGCAGCACCGCCGCGCACAGCGCGAGCAGCGCCGGGGAAACCCGCAATTTCTTCATACGCGCGCCTCCATTTGACATACCGGATGAATATGGTATAATAATCAAGAATACGCGCAGCTGCGCGAATGTTCAAATTCAGTATAGCATATTTTTTCGCCGCTGTACAATCCAGACGCGAAGAAAATGGAGATAAAAATGAAAAAGACAAACATTTCTGCCCTGCTGCTGGCCGCGCTGCTGCTGATACAGCTGCTGTGCGCGCCGGTATCTGCAGTCACCGCCGAACCTGCCGCCGACGCGCAGGCGGATGCTCAGACCGCCACGGATAATTCCGCAGAAGACGCGGCTACTGCGGATGACAGCGTCCCCGAGGATCAGCTGCTCTCATCCCGGGAGCAGTTTTCCGTGGCGGCCAAGGCCGCGCTGCTCATCGACCTCAACACGAACCGTGTCGTCTATGAGCAGGACGCCGACGAGCGGGTCTATCCCGCGAGCCTCACCAAGATCATGACCTGCCTGATCGCGCTGGAGAACGGGAACCTGTCCGACGTCGTGACGGTCTCGGAATCCGCGCTGGCCGATCTGGACGAGGATTCCAGCGTGGCCGGTCTGGTGGTGGGCGAGCAGATGACGCTGGAGAATCTGCTGTACTGCATGATGGTCGTCTCGGGCAACGACGCGTGCAACGTCATTGCGGAGCATGTTGCGGGTTCGGTGACGGATTTTGTACGCATGATGAACCAGCGGGCCTATGAGCTCGGCTGCACCAACACGCATTTCAACAATCCCCACGGTCTGCACGACGAGAGCCACTACACCACTGCGCGGGATCTTGCCATCATCACACAGGCCGCGCTCAAGAGCGAGAATTTCCGCCAGATCGTCGACACGTATGAATATAAGCTGCCCGACGATAACATGCGCCAGAATATCCCGAAGCTCAAGACCACGAATATGCTGATCTACCAGTCGATGTCGAACTCGCTGTACTATCCCCGGGCGCACGGCATCAAGACCGGCTATACGAGCCAGGCCGGGCGCTGCGTCATCTCGGAGGCCACGGGCGACGGGCTGGATCTGCTCGGCATCGTCTGCGGCGCGGCCACGACGGTGCTCGACAGCGGCGATCTTCTGATGGAGAACTTCACGGAGTGCGCGCGCCTGTTTGACTATGGCTTTGACAACTATTCCTACCTGACGCTGATGTCGCCGCTGTACCCGGTCGATCAGGTGAAGATCAACAACTCCGCCGGTGCCGAGGCCGTCGCCGTCGCGCCGGAGGACGAGATCAAGGTCCTGCTTCCGAACGACTACGACCCGGACCAGCTGGAGACCAAGATCCAGCTCAACAGCGAAAGCGTCGACGCGCCGGTCCATGAGGGCGACGTGCTCGGCTCCGCTACGGTCACGTACGCGGGCGAGGTGCTCGGCCAGACGAGGCTGCTGGCTATCGCGGACGTCGCCAAATCGGAGATCTCCTCCGCCGCAGCCGGGACGGGCGCGTATATCCAGCGCAACTGGTGGAAATGGGTCGTGCTGTTTATCGTGATCGCGCTGGGGGCGATTTTGGTGCTGTTCGTGCTCGTGCAGATGCGCAAGCGGAAGATCCGCCGGCTGCGGATGGAAAAGCGCCGCCGCGCGCTGGAGGACCGGCGCCGCCGGTTCCGCGAGGACTATGACCTGCCGTTCGATGAGACGGACCGCAGATAAGGGAGGTACACATGCTGAACTGGGATTCGCTGCAGTCCGCGTGCCTGTCCTGCACGCGGTGTCCGCTGTCACAGACGCGGCACCATGTCGTCTTCGGCGTCGGCCCACAGGACGCGGAGGTGCTGTTCGTGGGCGAGGGCCCCGGCGAAAATGAGGATCTGCAGGGCGAGCCATTCGTCGGCGCGGCGGGCAAATTCCTCGACGAGATGCTCACAATCATCGACCTTGGCCGCCACAACTGCTACATCACGAATATCGTCAAATGCCGCCCGCCCAAAAACCGGGACCCCATGCAGACCGAGCAGGACGCCTGCATCGATTTTCTGCGCGCGCAGACGAAGCTCCTCAAGCCGAAGATCATCGTCTGTCTCGGCCGCATCGCCGCCATGCGTCTGATCCGGCCGGATTTCAAGATCACCCGCGAGCACGGGCAGTTCATCGAAAAGGGCGGCATCCTCTTTACCGCCCTCTATCACCCCTCCGCCCTCCTCCGCGACGAGACCAAACGGCCCGACACCTTCACCGACCTCAAAGCCCTGCAGGCGAAAGTCCGGGAGGTCTGTACGAGGACGCTGTAAACAGAGCCCTGCAGGCGAGGGAGCCCACCTCATCCGTCACGGCTACGCCGTGCCACTTTCCCTCATAGGGGAAGGCTTTGGCGCGCGCAAAAAAGAAAACTCCTCGCAAAAAGGTGCAGACCAGCAAATTTGGTCTGCACCTTCTATTTATGGCAAATATTCTAAGGCAACTAGTTACAAGTTCGATACCCACGTATCAGGCGGCGCGTAGTCAGACGCCCGTGAGGTGACCACCGTGTGGAACGACGCCTGGAACATTGGGCCTCGCCTGAATTCAGAGGCAGAACGCACCAAACACGTCCAAGCGCCCCTTTTCTCCCCCTTCTTTTCCGGCAAGACGGAAAAGAAGGGGCCGCCGGAGGCGCGTCAGAAACGACCACGACGGAACGAATCCTTGCAAGCAAGGCTTCTTATCCTCTGTGCTCGTTTCTTCCTTTCCAAACCGCAAACTAAATTTGCGGTTTGGGTTTTTTCTATGCAAATCTGCGGCAACCTCTCAGTCTCGGCTGCGCCGAGCCAGCATCCCTACCCCTTTTGTCCCTGCGGGACATTTCCCCCTGATAGGGGGAATCGGCCCCTGGGAGGGGAGCCTGGGGATCAGCGGATCGATTCGAAGCGGCGGACGCCGCGGGTGGCGAGCCAGCGCTGGGTCAGGGCGTACAGCGCGGCGAGGAGCGCCAGCACCAGCGCCAGGAATACCGGCGTAGTCAGCACGATTGCCAGCAGCGCAAAATACACCGCGCCGACCGCCAGCACAAACCCCCACACGATCAGCATCGTGAGCACCACACCCGCGCCCTGCTTGGCCGCCTGCGTCTCATTGATCCAGTCGAGATTGCAGTGCCGCAGATCCTCCATCAGGCCGACGTCGGCGCTCAGAAGCACGAACAGGAGCTGACAGGCCAGCAGCAGGATCACTTCCACCGCCGGAAGCCCCAGCACCAGCGCGCACACCAGCATCATCAAAAGCGCAGGGCCGGCTGACAGGCTGTTGGAGAGGTTCAGCTTGGCCCGCAGGACCTTTTTCGTCGGGACCGGCATGGAACGCACGATCCAGTAGCTCTTGCCCTCCAGCGAGACGGAGGAGGCCGTGAAGAACACCATGCCGGAGACCAGCATCCCCGCCAGCAGCAGGATCGGCGCGAGCGCCTGCTTCAAAGCGGGCATCACCTGAAAAACTGTCAGGAGCTCCTGCCGCTTGACGACGGCCAGCACCGCCAGCGCCAGCTCAAACACCAGCCCGAGGCCCGCGTTCAGCATATAGCCCGAGCTGCTGGTCAGCCGGGCCAGCTCCCGCCGGTAGAGCGCCGCATCCTGCGACGAGGCGCGCATGGTCTTTTTCTCATATCTGACCCGGATCTGCCCGCGGTTGGTCGTGACGATGCGGATAAAGCTGCGCGCGAGCAGCACATAGGCCAGGGCAAACGGCAGGATGGTCCACAGGAGCGTCAGGCCCAGGCAGGCCAGGTTCCCCTCCGCCGCGGCTCTGCCCAGCCAGACGAGCGGCAGGGCCGCGCCGAGCGCGCCCGCGATGGCCTGCCCGTTCGCGGCCAGCTGGGTCACGTAGGTATTCATCCGGAAGCAGAACACGAAATACGCCAGCAGAAACACGACCGACAGCACCATGGTGATGACCGTCGTATTGCGCATGCGGCTCGTAAGCAGCGAAATGAGCCAGGCAAACAGGCAGCTCACCGCCAGCGCAAACAGCGGCAGCGCCAGCACGATCAGCACGAAGGCTGCGATCCCGGCGGCGTCCGGGCTGCCGAAGCGCAGCCACGCGGCAAAGACCGGCAGCGCCACGACAAGCTCGAACACGAAGTTCATGGCGATCATCGCCGCCATACGGCTGAGCAGGATCAGGCCAGGCCTGACCGGCATGGACAGCAGCAGCTCGTTGTCCTTCGCCTCAAACAGCTGGGATTTCGCCGTAAAGACGCTGCCGATGAACATGAGCGCGAAGGCCATGATGGCGAACATCGCGAAAAACAGCCAGCCGAGCCCCGCGGGGAAGAACGCCTCCGCCAGCTGCGAGAACGAGGAATAGAACAGAAAGACGAAAGCGCAGAAGCAATAGAGCATCAGAAGCGCGTAGCCGACGGCCTTGCCCTTCGTCTGGCGGCCGCGCTTCCGGCTCTGCCCGGTAAAGGCGGCCAGCAGCGCCGCGAACCGGACGCGAAGCAGCGATTTAAGCATGTTCCTCACCCTCCAGCTCCAGGAATACGGCCTCGAGCGACTGGTCGCCCTTGACCTCGTCCATCGTGCCGGACGCGATCAGGCGACCCTGCTTGATGATGGCGACCTTGTCGCAGAGCTTCTCCGCGACCTCCAGCACGTGCGTGGAGAAGAAGATCGCGCCGCCGCGGTCACAGTGCTCGCGCATGATGGTCTTGACCTGATAGGCCGCCGTCGGGTCCAGACCGACGAAGGGCTCATCCATGATGATGAGCTTCGGGTCGTGGAGCAGGGCCGAGATGATGGCCAGCTTCTGCTTCATACCGTGCGAATACGCCGAGATCGGCTGGGCCAGATCGCCGGTCAGGTCGAACAGGTCCGCGTATTTTTCGATCCGCGCCTCGCGGTCGGTCTTCGACACGCCGAAGATATCCGCCACGAAGTTCAGATATTTGACGCCGGAGAGGAACTCGTACAGGTCCGGGTTATCCGGAATGTAGGCCAGCTGCTGCTTGCAGCCGAGCGGATCGGCCTTGACGGACTTGCCGTCGATGTAGATCTCGCCCTGCTCAAACTGCAGGATCCCGGCACAGCACTTGATCGTTGTGGTCTTGCCCGCGCCGTTGTGGCCGATAAAGCCGTAGATCTCGCCGGGCCGGATGTGCAGGCTCAGATCGTCGACGGCTTTCTTCTCTCCATATGTTTTGCTCAGATGCTCGATTTTCAGCATCAGAAACACCCCTTTCTATGTGTGTGCTCCTTTGGACGCACGATATCAGACAAAAGTTCCCGTGTGTCTAGGGTGTATCTGAAAACTGTCAACGCACCCGGACAGCGGGCCTTTTCACGCTGCCGGTCACATCACCAGTTTTCAGATATACCCTGACCATTATATCAATTTTTTCCTGTTTGTACAGGCGAACTTTTTAGCAGTCTTGCCTGTCGACTGCTAAAATTCACAGTCCGTTCATGAAAACATGCAGATTTGTTCACAGGCGGGGCTTATCATAAGACTCGTAAACAAGAGATGAGCGAGGCGCTCAGCTCCGGTTTCCCAAAACCATATATACAAGACTCAAGGAGGTCTTTTCCATGTTAGTCCCGTATGCACGTAAAAATCACACTGTTTCCAATTTCAACCCGTTCCACGACTTTGACGAGCTGGAGCGTGCCTTCTTCTCCGACAACGCCCTGAGCGAGTTCAAGACCGACATCCAGGAGGACGGCGACAACTTCGTCCTCGAGGCGGATCTGCCCGGCTTCAAGAAGGAGGACATCCATGTCGACGTGGCCGACGACCGTCTGACCGTCACCGCCGAGCGGCATTCCAACTTCGAAGACAAGGACAAGAAGAACAAATATGTCCGCTGCGAGCGCTCCTACGGCACCTACGCCAGAAGCTTTGATATCTCCGGCATCGACGCCAAGGCGATCAAGGCCGCGTACAGTGACGGCGTTTTGCGCGTGACGCTGCCGAAGCAGAAGGAGGTCCCCGCCTCGTCCAGACGGCTGGAGATCGAATGATCGACAGGTCCAAAGGGTCCTGCGCCACAGGCGCAGGACCCTTTTTCTATGGAAACCAACGCCCCGCACGCAGGCCGCGTGCGGGGCGTTTTACTTGGTGCTTATTCTTCCTCGGTCTCGGGGAAATCTTCCTTCACGGCGGCTTCCGCGGACTTGTAGCGGCTGTAGGCCACGACAATGCGGCGGTTGGGCTCGGTGCCGGTGGAGAAGGTGGTCACGTCGGGATGATCCTGCAGGGCCGCGTGGATGACGTGGCGCTCATAGGCGTTCATCGGCTCGAGCGTGATGTTGCGGCGGTAGCGGGTGACCTTGCCGGCGACCTTCTGGGCCAGACGCTGCAGCGCCTGCTCGCGCTTGAGGCGATAGCTCTCAGCGTCGACATTGATGCGCACGCGCTTGTTCTGGCCGCGGTTGATGGCGTAGTTGGTCAGGTGCTGGATGGCGTCGAGCGTCTCGCCGCGGCGGCCGATGAGGATGCCGAGGTTGTCGCCCACGAGGTCAACGAGGTACGTGTCGTCGCTCTTTTTCATGGCGTGCGGCACAGCGTCGGAGCCCATGTGCTCCAGAAGGCCCTTGATGAAGGTCTCGATGCGCTCTTCAGTCGAGCCGGGCTCCGCGGGAGCGTAGACCTTCGGCTCTGCCGGGGCTGCGGGCTTTTCGGCCTGCTGCTGGCGGGGCTTGGAGTCGCGGCGCTCAGGCTTCGGGCCGCGGTTTTTGCCGCCGCGGTCCTGCCGGGGCTGCTGGGGTGCCTTGGGGGCAGCGGCGCGGGTCTCGGCCGGGCGGGGCGCTTCGGGCGCGGCGGGGGCGATGACCTTCGGCGCTGCGGGCGCGATGACCTTCGCGCCGTCCGCGGGCTTGGGCTCGGCGGGCTTTTTCGGCTTGCTGCGGGAGGCGGAGGACAGGGCAGGCTTGGGCGCTTCGTCCGGCGCCTCATAGGTGACCTTGACGCGCGCGGGCTGCGCGCCGATGCCAAGGAACCCGGACTTCGGATTGTCCAGCACTTCGACGGAGACGCTGTCGCGGTCCATGCGCAGCTGCTCCAGCGCAGCTGCGATGGCCAGATCGATCGTCTTACCGGTTGCGGTGATAAATTTTTCCATAGTTACTCCTTCGTCTGTTCTGCGTCAGACTCGGCAGCGCGTTTTCTACCGTAGTGAGAAGGATCGTAGGCCCGGCCGCGGCAATACGGACGCTCCGGATCGCCGGAGAGCGGCTTTTTGACCTCAGACTCCGGAACGGGGTTCTTCTTGGCCTCATAGTCTCTGGCGGCCTTTTCCGCAGCTTCCTTTTCCTGCTGACGGATCTTCTTCTTGCTGACGTTGTCGGTGATGCCGTCGGGGTTCTGCTCCCGGCGCAGGGCGCGCTGGCGCTCTTTTTCCGCCTCTTCGGCGCGGCGCTTGGCTGCAAGCTCCTGCCGGACGGCGTCTTCTTCCTCATAGACCTTGCGGTAGTGCTTCGTCAGGAAATAATCCTGCACGGCGCCGAACACGGCCTGCGCGATCCAGTAGATGGAGATCGCGGCCGGCATGGAGAAGCCGATCCAGAGGGACATCAGCGGCATCATGAGCATCATGGTCATGTTGGTCTGGTTGGCCGTCTTGGCAGCCTCGGCGTCCTGTTCGCCGTCGGCGTTCGTGGCGACCTGGTTGTTCATCTTCTGGCTGATCCACATGGACACAGCCTGCAGACCGGCCGAAACGACCGGAATGAGGAACAGGCCGATCTCGCCCCAGCCTTCGCACTCCCAGAACTTGATGGACGGGATGCCGGACAGGTCGATGCCGAGGAACTGGAAGTTCATGGCCTGCAGATTGGCGTTCGCGGTGACAGCCAGCGCCTTGAGATCGTCCATGAACTCGCCGATGTGACCGGCGGCGGCCAGCTGGGCATAGTAGGCGTTCTTGCCGAGGTTGACGCCGCTGGCCTGCATGAAGGCGACGATGGCGGCGGAGGTGGACTGCGGGTTGTGCATCATGTACGTGATGGGCTCACGGATGATGTAGTACAGCGGCAGCAGGATGATGAGCGGGATAAACGACCACAGGCAGCCGCCGCCCATCGAGACGCCCTCTTCCTTGTACAGCTGCTGGACAGCCAGCTGATATTTCTGCTTGTCGTCGCCGTACTTCGACTCGAGCGCCTTGACCTGCGGCGACAGGCGGGACATTTTGAGCATGCTCTTCTTGCTCTTCACCGACATCGGCAGCAGCACGAGCTTGATGATGAGGGAGAAGAGGATCAGCGCCAGGCCGTAGTTGTTCGTGAACGTGTATAGCCAGTCGAGCAGAAAGCCGAACGGCACGCGGATGATGTCGGACAGGCTCGCGGTGTCTTTGGTCTCCGCAGCAGCGGCTTCCGCGGCGGCAGCCGGCTCCATGCCGACGTACTGGTCGTTCGTGGAGCTGACGTTTGCGGCCGAGCAGCCGACCATGGACAGAAGCAGCACGGCGGCAAGGACCCAAACCAGGACTTTTTTCTTCATTGTTTTCCTCCAAATGTGGTGGGATGGCCACGGACAACGGGAAAAAACCACGCTGCCCTATGGCACCGGGTCAAAATAGTCTCCCTTGTAAAAGGGATTACACCGCAACAGCCGTTTGAACGCCAGCCAGCCGCCCTTCACCGCGCCGTACTTCTCGATCGCCTCCAGGGCATACTGCGAGCAGGTCGGCGAAAACCGGCACCGGCGCGGCAGGCCCGGGGAGATATACTTCTGGTACAGGCGGATGAGCCGCAGGCATACCCGCTTCACGCCGTCTGCCCCCCGAGAAGACCGAGCTTCGCGGCAAGCGAAAGATAGGCGCGCTCCAGCGCCGCATAGTCCGCGCCGATGGCGCGGGTCCGTGCGACGACGACGATATCATATCCCCTTGCAAACTGCGCTTCGTGCAGCCGGTAGATCTCGCGCAGCTGGCGGCGCAGCCGGTTGCGGTGCACGGCATGGGCCAGCTTGGCGCTGACGGTCAGGCCGATGCGGTTCTGCCGGGAGCCGTTTTTGCGGCAGTAGAGCACGAGATAGCCGTTGGCCGCGCTCTGGCCCTTGCGGTAGAGGCGGCGGAAGATATGATTGAGCTTTAACGAGGAAGAAAACTGCATAATGCGCCCACCTTCGGGACAAGACGACGGTCTGCGTCTTTTTGCGGCTGATAAACAGATGGGGCGAACAGAACTGCTTCCATTCACCCCGAATGTATGTGTGTTGCGGTGTAGGCGCGTCCAATTACGCGGAGAGCTTTGCTCTGCCCTTGGCGCGGCGACGGGCGAGGACCTTGCGGCCGTTGGCGGTAGCCATTCTCTTTCTGAAGCCATGCACCTTGGATCTGTGACGCTTTCTGGGCTGATAGGTACGAACAGTTGCCATGGAATCTACACCTCCTGTAAAAATATGCTCAACAGCGGACGCAGGTCTGCCTCCGCCGCAGCGAGTCAAAATTTAGCTGCTCCTATGGAGCATACGAATGGTATTATAGCCGATACGTCTGCCTTTTGTCAATCGTTTTTTGCACATTCCCCGCATTTCCCGAATCTTGTGCCCGGAAACCGGAAAAAGCACAACATAGCTCCCCGTTACTTCTTCTGTGTCAGCGACCGCGACTTCTGCTGCGCCTCCAGCAGCTCGACCAGAATGGAGTTGGACAGCATGAAGCCCTTCGGCGTCAGATGCCAGCGCCCGGCGGAGAAGGCCGCATACTCCTGCGCCTGCAGGCGGATGAGGATCTCCTCGATGGGCTCGAACGGCAGGAGGAACGAGCGGGTATATTCGCCCTTCTCGATGCCGTCGACGGTCCGCAGGCGGAGCATCAGGTATTCCCCCGCGCGCTCGCGCAGCGGCACCAGCTCCGACTCCGACAGAATGACGCCCTTTTCCATGACGCCCTTGATGTATTTTTCCAGATTCGGCTCGATGGTGAACCGGCGGCCGGCAAAATCGGACGCCGCGCACGGGCCGAAGCCCAGATACTCGTCGCCGACCCAGTATTTCATATTGTGGCGGCAGATGAAGCCGTCGTGCGCGAAGTTGGAGATCTCATACTGGTGATAGCCGAACTGCTCGAGCGTCTCGACGGCGTAGAAGTACATGTCGGCCTGCGCGTCGTCGTCGGGAAGGTTCGCGCAATCCTTGTAGGTCCAGAGCTTCGTGCCGGGCTCGACCTTGAGGCCGTAGCAGCTGATGTGGTCGGCCTTGAGGTCGATGACGTTGCGCAGGGTCTGCATCCACTGCTCACGCGACTGGTTCGGCAGACCGTACATGAGGTCGACCGAGATATTGTCAAAGCCCGCGCGGCGCGAGAGCGAGACGGCCTGCTGCGCCTGCCGGTAGTTGTGCGGGCGGCCGAGGGCCTTGAGCTGGGCGTCGTCGTCCGACTGCACGCCGATGGAGATGCGGTTGAAGCCCGCGCGGCGCAGCCGCATGAGCATGGGCAGCGTCACGGAGTCGGGGTTGGCCTCAAGCGAGACCTCCGCGTCGCGGCTGACGTCGAAGCGGCGGTCGATCTCGGCGAAGATCTTCGCAAGTCCGCCGGCGCCGAAGAACGAGGGCGTGCCGCCGCCAAAATAGACGGTATCGACCTCATAGCCGGCCGCGCCCTGCGCCGCCTCACGGATGTGGAGGATGACGGCATCGAGATACCGGTCCATCAGATCCCGGCTTCGCGCGCCGGGGATGGAATAGAAATCACAGTATTCGCATTTGCTCCGGCAGAACGGGATATGGACGTAGATGCCGAGGCTTTTTTTCTTGTTTTCAACGATTGGAATGAGCGCCACGGAAAACCCCTCCTACGATTCGTCGTCAAGCTTGAGGACGGCCATGAACGCCTCGGACGGCACGGCGACCGTACCGAACGTGCGCATCCGCTTTTTGCCCTCTTTCTGCTTTTCGAGCAGCTTCTTTTTGCGCGTGATGTCGCCGCCGTAGCACTTGGCGAGCACGTCCTTGCGCAGGGCCTTGATGGTCTCGCGGGCGATGACCTTGCCGCCGATGGCGGCCTGCACCGGGATCTCGAACATCTGGCGCGGGATATTGTCCTTGAGCTTCTCGCAGATCTTGCGGGCGCGGGTATAGGCGTTGTCCGCGAAGAGGATGAAGCTCAGCGCGTCGACGATCTCGCCGTTGAGCAGGATATCGAGCTTCACAAGCTTCGACGGGCGGTAGCCCTCGAGCTCGTAGTCGAGCGAGCCGTAGCCGCGCGTGCGGCTCTTGAGCGCGTCGAAGAAGTCGTAGATGATCTCGTTGAGCGGCATGGAATAGTGCAGCTCGACGCGGGTGGGGTCGAGATACTGCATGTCCTTGAACTCGCCGCGGCGGTTCTGGCACAGGTCCATGATCGCGCCGACGTATTCGGGCGGGGCGATGAGGTTCGCCTTGGCATAGGGCTCCTGCGCCTCGGCGATCTCGGCGGGATCGGGGTAGTTGAGCGGAGTATAGACGTCGAGCTGCGTGCCGTCGGTCTTGGTGATCTTGTAGACGACGTTGGGCGCGGTGGTGATGAGGTCGAGGTTGTATTCCCGCTCGAGCCGCTCGAGGATGATCTCCATATGCAGAAGACCGAGGAAGCCGCAGCGGAAGCCGAAGCCCAGCGCGATGGAATTTTCCTGCGTGAAGCTCATCGACGCGTCGTTGAGCTTCAGCTTTTCCAGCGCGTCGCGCAGATCGCCGTATTTGGAGCCGTCGGCCGGATACACGCCGGAGAAGACCATCGGCTGCGCCTGATGGTAGCCGGGCAGGGGCTCGGCCGCGGGGTTGTCAACGCCCGTGATGGTGTCGCCCACGCGGGTGTCGGAGACGGTCTTGATGGACGCGGTCAGGTAGCCGACCTCGCCCGCGCCGAGGCTCTCGGCCGGGACCATGCCCTTCGGGTGCAGATATCCGACCTCCACGACCTTATAGACCGCACCGGAGGCCATCATGCGGATGTCCATGCCGGGCCGGACCGTGCCGTTCATGACGCGCAGATAGACGATCGCGCCGCGGTAGGAATCATACTGGCTGTCAAAGATCAGGCACTGCAGCGGTGCCTCGCGGTCGCCGGTGGGGGCGGGGACGTTGTTCACGATCATTTCCAGCACGGAATGGATGTTGATGCCGTTTTTGGCGGAGATCTCCGGCGCGTCCATGGCGGGGATGCCGATGACGTCCTCGATCTCCTTCTTGACCTCGGCGGGCCGGGCTGCGGGGAGGTCGATCTTGTTGACGACGGGCAGGACCTCCAGCCCGTTGTCGACGGCGAGATAGGTGTTGGCCAGCGTCTGGGCCTCGATGCCCTGCGACGCGTCGACGACCAGCACCGCGCCCTCACAGGCGGACAGGCTGCGCGAGACCTCATAGTTGAAGTCGACGTGGCCCGGGGTGTCGATGAGGTTCAGGACGTAGTTTTCGCCGTCGTCGGCGCGGTAGTCCAGACGGACGGCGCGGGCCTTGATGGTGATGCCGCGCTCGCGCTCAAGGTCCATGGAGTCGAGGATCTGGTCCTCCATCTCGCGCTTTTCGACCGAGTGGCATTCCTCGAGCAGGCGGTCGGCCAGCGTGGATTTGCCGTGGTCAATGTGGGCGATGATGGAAAAATTGCGGATATGCGAAAGGTCGGTCATAGCGGTTCCTCTCAATAAGCGATATTTTCAGTCGCGATGGTCTCATATTTGGTGGAGCTGGAGAAATAGGCGTCCAGGATCGGGATGCAGACGTTCGCCAGATTGCCGCCCTGCGAGCCGCGCTCGATGTAAACGGCGATGGCGATCTCCGGATCGTCCGCCGGGGCGTAGAGCACGAACGAGGCGTGATCGGAGCCGGAGAACGAGCCGGTGGAGGTGGTGCCCTGCCACTGGGCGGTGCCGGTCTTACAGGCGATGGCGATGGGGTAGTCCTTGAGATACTGCTCCGCCGTGCCGATGGAGCCGGTCATGCGCATGCCCTGGTCCAGCGCGGCGAGCGCCTTTTCCGAGATCTCCAGCGTGCTGGCGACAGTGGGCGTATGCTCCTCGATCAGATCCTGATAGTCCCACGAGACGACGCGGGACAGAAGCGTCGCTTCATACCGCGTGCCCTTGTTGGCCAGGGCCGAGGTGTAGCAGGCCAGCTGCAGGGGGGTGAATTTATTCAGGCTCTGGCCGATGACGGCCTGCAGCACGTCCGCGCCGAACCAGCCGGCGTCCTCGCCCGCGTACTGCTTGTTCTTTTCCTCCGCGTTCGCGCGCGCGCCGACCGCCTCCGGCAGCTCGATGCCCGTCGCCTCGCCGAGGCCGAGGGCCTTGGCCACGATGTCGAACGGGTTTTCGCCGGTCTTTTCCATATAGCTGTTGTAGGTCAGACGGCCGACCTCATAGAAGTAATAGTTGCAGGAATAGGCGATGGCCTGCATCAGGTTGATCTTGCCGTGGGTGCGGGGGTTGGCCAGCGACCAGATGTGGCACTTGGGCTGGAAGGAATCATAGTAGGTGTACAGGCCCTTGTCCTCGATGATATAGCCGGGGTCGAAGCCGCCGAGGTCGACGGCCGCGATGGACGTGACCATTTTGTAGACCGAGCCGGGCGGATAAGCCGTGAGCGCACGGTTGAACAGCGGATTCATTTCGTCTTCGCTGAGGGTTTCATAGTCCTGATTGAACGTAGAAATGTCATAGGTCGGGTAGCTCGCCATGGCGAGGATCTCACCCGTCTTACACAGCTGCACGACAACCGCGCCGCCCCGGGCGTCCTTGCCCTCCTTGTTCCGGCCGACGCCGTTTTCGCGCAGGTCGAGGATGACCTTCTCGAGCGACTGCTCGGCCACGGCCTGCAGGGAGATATCGATCGACAGCTCCACGTTGTTGCCGGGCACGGGCTCGGTCACGTAATAGCGGTTCAGGATCTCGCCGGTCGAGGAGACCGTCGTCTTTTTCAGGCCGCTCGAGCCGTGCAGGTACTGCTCAAACGCCTGCTCCACGCCGGATTTACCGACGAGTGCATTCATGGAGTAGCCCTTTTCACGGTATTCATCGGCTTCCGCGCTCCAAATTGGACCGATGTAGCCGAGAATGTGCGCGGCGTACTTCGTGTTATATTCGCGCACCGTGCCGTTTTCGACCACGACGCCCGGCACGGCCAGCTCCATGACGGCGGCGAGGGATTCCGCGTCGACGTCCTCCGCCAGCGTGTAGTTTTCCAGGCCGACGCCCTCGATCGAGCGCAGCTCCAGCTCGTACCGGACGGCGATGATGCGGTAGACGTCCGCCTGCTTCCAGTCGTCAGGGATCTTGTATTCGCTGCGCAGCCGCTTCATGAGCGTGGGCGCGGAGATATCGAGGTCATAGCCGCGGTCGGCAAGGAATTTGCGGAAATTTTCCTGCCAGGCCGAATTGTTGTCGTCCGTATATTCGTAAGGCCGGTCCGGGGTGACGGGGAAGTGCGATTCGTACTGGATCCCAAGCTCGTCGCAAAGGTCCAGCACCTTTAAGAGATTCCCGTTCGGGTCCGGGGCGTTGAAGAAGACGAAGTTGACGATGACAAGGTTATAGCTCGCGCGGTTGGAGACCAGCACGTTGCCGTTGCGGTCCAGAATATTGCCGCGCGCGGCCTCGACCGTCGACTGATAGGTCATGGAGTCGGCGTCGGCGGCGACGAGGGATTCCTCGGTGACGGTCGCCTGCGTCTTGTAAAGCCGCAGGGAGAACACGCCGATCATGGCCAGAATGATGACGATGAACACGATCATGCGGAAGCGGGAGATTCGCTGCATTTACTTGGCACCAACCTTTCGGATCGCCCAGGCTCCCAGGTAGATGAGCGGGCAGGAGAGCAGACTCAGGCCGATCTGGATGGGCAGCGTGTAGATCGTGCCGATGTAGATCGTGCCGAGATAGCATTGGAACAGGAATAAGATCGTCTGACAGACCGTCAGCGCGAGCAGGCTCATGATCAGCGCCGACAGCAGCCGCCGCACCAGATACCGGTCGCAGAGATAGCCGATCACCGCGCCGCAGATCGTCATCAGCACGATATGCAGCGCGCCGCCGCTCGCCCCGGTGAAGCACCAGACCGTGCCGCAGCACAGGCCGTAGAGCGCCCCGGCCTCCGCGCCGCAGAGCATCGCCACGCAGGCGATGCAGACGGGGAGGATGCTGAGCTTGACGTCAAAAAACCGGGCTCTGCCGAACACAACGGTCTGCAGAACGGTCAGCAGCAGGAAAAACGCGCCGTAGAGCGTCCACATGAGCGCATTTTTATAGGTCGCGTGCATGGCGCGCCTCCTTTCCTATCATGGGGTCATTGCAGGTCATACTGCGTGATGATGGCGATCTGCTCGAGCTTGCCGAGGTCGCACGACGGCTCGAGCGTGGCGTATTTTGCAACGCCCGTCTCGTCGAGGCTGGCGTTCGTGATGTAGCCCAGCAGCAGCCCGCGCGGGTAGAGCGTCGAGCCGGTGGTGACGACCTGGTCGTTGTTTTTGACGATGGCATCGGTCAGAAGATAGTTCATGCGCAGGATCTCCGTGCCGTCCTCCAGGAACGTGCCCTGGACGACGCCGGTATAGCCGGACGAGGCGATGGAGGCCGAGATCTCCAGCGACGAATCCATGATCGTCGTGATCGTGGCCCAGTTGGCCCCGACCTTGGTCACAAGGCCGACGACCTGCCCGTTCTCCGTCACGGCGCACATGCCCTCCTCAAGCCCGGCGTTCGTGCCCTTGCCGATGGTAAAGGCGCTTTTGTAGTCGGAGGAATCCCAGGAGATGATGTAGGCGGTGAGGAACTGGTAGTCCTCATGCTCGTTCGACAGCTGCAGCAGCGCCTTGAGCCACTCGTTCTCGCGCTGCAGCTGCTCGGCGTCGCGGACGTCGGCCTGCATGGCGAGGATCTGCTTTTCCATCTCCGCGTTTTCCGCCGCCAGCGATTCGTAGCGGAACATGTAGTTATAATACCGCTCAGCCAGCCGGTCGATGGACGCGACGCCCGCGCGGATGGGCGAGAGGATCGTCCCGACAACGTTTTCCAGCGCACTCGTGCCCGTGGCGATGGCGAGCGTCACCGCCGCGCAGATGGCGACGACGAGCGCAATGATCAGGATGGTCTTGAGCCGGCCCGTCCAGAATTTCTTCTTCACGCCTCCTGCGCCTCCTTTTCCGTCAGAATGCTTACGCCGAACGCGCGCAGCATCCGGCACAGCGGGCACAGCGGCAGGCCCATGACGGAGAAATAATCACCCTCAAGGTGGCTGACGAACATGGCGCCGTAGCCCTGGATGCCGTAGCTGCCGGCCTTGTCCATGGGTTCGCCGGTGGCGATATAGGCGCGGATCTCTTCGTCCGTGAGCGCGCGGAACGTCACGCGGGTGACGACGGCCTCCGACTCGGTCCGCTCACCGCGGCAGACGGACAGCACGGTCACGACCTCATGCGTCCGGCCGGAGAGAAGCCTGAGCATGTCGAACGCGTCCTGCTGCGTATGCGGCTTGCCGAGCTCGCGGCCATCGATGACGACGATGGTGTCCGCCGCGATGACGATATCGTCGGGCGCGGCCGAGGCCGCGATGGTCCGGGCCTTGAGACGGCTGACGCGCGCGACCTCCTGCTGCACAGGAAGGGCGGGGTCCATCGTCTCGTCCACGTCCGCAACGCGGACGGTGAACGGCAGGCCGGTGAGCTTCATCAGCTCCTGCCGGCGAGGGGATTGGGATGCAAGGATGATCATAGAGCGTTCCTCTTTTGTTTGGGCAGCGCCGCACGCTCCGCCGAAGCGCGCAGACACGTTTGTGCGGGCTGCCTTTTGTTTATTCCACGCCGCGCGAGTAGAGCCCGCGCGTATAGCTGCCGGCGTCAAACGCCGCGCGGCCCTGATAGTCCATGAGAATTTTATCGATCTCGCCGGGGTTCTCCGTCGTGAACTGCAGCCGCAGCGCCCAGAGGCCCATGCCGCGGAACACATCCTTCTTGTCGAGCAGATACAGCTTTTTGCCGTTCAGCAGGACATTGCGGCACGTGCCGGGGTCCTTGACAACGGGGAATTCCTCTCCTACGCGGTCGACGAGGCGGACGGTGCCGGTCTGGCAGGTGCAGGTGCAGGTGCGGTTTTTGATGACGCAGTTTTCCATCAGCATCAGCGGCAGCCGGCCGTAGATCAGCACCTCGGCCGGGACGGCCTTGGAGATATCGCGGATCTGCGGCAGCGTCAGCTCGAACGACAAAAGCTGCGAGTCGAGCCCCTGCTCGCGCAGGTAGCGCATGGCGCGGGAATTGATGATATTGAGGCCAAAATCGCCGCGGACGGCGAAGCCCGCCGCGCGCGCGATATGCAGCTGGCCGAGATTGCCCGCGAGCACCTGCCGCACGCCCATCTCGTAGACCGTGTGCAGCTGCCGCACGAGCGGCACGAGCTCACAGCTCCAGATCACGCGCGGCAGGATGGCCGCGAGCTGCGTGTCGACGCCGACACGCTGCACGAGATCGGGATTCGCCGCCAGCTCCGACAGGGGCACATACAAAACCGTCGGCTTCATCGAGAGCATCCGGGAGGTGATCTGCTCGGCGGTGCGGACCGCGATGGTCAGCTGCGGCTCGCCGGAGATGCCGTCGTAGCGCGGCGGCTCATTGTAGGCGTTCAGCCGCGGCATGGCGACGCGGCCGCGCCGGGCCGTCAGCTCCGCGATGACGTCGCGGCGCATGGCGTTGATGGCCGAGGCCGGGAGCATCAGATCGGGGCCCAGCACCGTCCGCACGCCGGTACAGACGTACGGCGTGCCGCCGGTCTTTTTGAGCTGCTGCTCGAGATCCTGCTGCGTGAGCGAGCGGTAGACCGCTGGCTCCGGCACGGGGCCGGTGGTCTTGCAGACGTTGCCGTCCGCGTCCTCCACGGCGAGCTGCGCCGGGCGGCCGGACTGGAGGATCGCATAAAATTTCACGCCGATGCGCTGGGCCTCGCCCTGCTCATAGGTCGCGCGGGCGGAGGCGAAGAGGGATGAGGTATCCTCGCCCTCCTGCCGGCGGCCGAACATGTCCGCGCCGGTCCGGCCCTGGAAATACCCGTCGGTAAAACCCTGCCGGGAGAAGGCGGATTCAAGCTCCTGCAGATCGCCCTGCGTCAGCTGCCCGCCGTTCAAGACTGTGCGGTAGGCCCGGGTGACGATGGCGACGTACTCCGGCCGCTTCATGCGGCCTTCAATTTTGAGCGAGGCCACGCCCATGCGGCGCAGCTCGTCCAGTTCGCCGACGAGACAGTTATCCTTGAGGCTCAGGGGGTAGCGGGTCGATTCAAACCGGCCGTAGCCATAGGGCAGGCGGCAGGGCTGGGCGCACTGGCCCCGGTTGCCGGAGCGCCGGCCGATGACGGACGAGAGATAACACTGCCCGGAATAGCACATGCACAGCGCGCCATGGACGAAAACCTCGATCTCGACCGGGCTTTTTTTGCAGATATACGCGATCTCCGACGCCGGAAGCTCCCGCGAGAGGACCACCCGGCTGCAGCCGAGGGCCGCCGCCTCCAGAACGCCCTCGAGCGAGTGGATGCTCATCTGCGTGGACGCATGCACCGGCACGTCGGGCGCGATCTCCCTGCACAGCGACACTACGCCCAGGTCCTGCACGATGAACGCGTCGACGCCGAAGGCCGCCGCCATGCGGATCAGATCCGCCGCGTGCTGCATCTCGCGGTCGAGCACGAGCGTATTGAGCGTCAGATGGACCTTGACGCCGCGCACATGACAGTAGACGATGGCCTCCTGCAGATCGGCGGCAGAAAAATTGCGGGCATTCATGCGGGCGTTGAAGGTCCCCGCGCCCAGATATACAGCGTCAGCGCCGTTGCAGACGGCGGCGCGCAGCGCCTCCATCGAACCGGCGGGAGCAAGTAATTCCATAGTGATCTTCCTTTATCTGTAGCGTCGGAATGACGGCATAAAATTCCGAATACATTGTATCACACCTGAACACAACAGAAAAGTGCAATCGGGCAAAAATTTGTTTCCGGGCTGTAAACTTTTTACGCTGCGGCCATGCAGACATGAAAAAGGAGCGCCGCAGCTGCGGCGCTCCTTGGTTTTTAGGGATCTTACAGGTGGATGGCAGTGCCGGTCTTGCCCTCGATGCCGTCCTTGGCCTTCTCCAGCAGGGTGATGAGGGAGGTGCGGCCGGGCTTGGACTCGGCGAACTTCACAGCGGCCTCGACCTTCGGCAGCATGGAGCCGGGCGCGAACTGGCCCTCGGCCATGTACCTGCGGGCCTCGTCCGGGGTCAGCTCGTCCAGGTTCTTCTGGTCGGGCTTGCCGAAGTTGATGGCGACCTTCTCAACGGCGGTCAGGATGATGAGCATGTCGGCGTCGAG
>ENA-ORLY01000896-ORLY01000896.1-human-gut-metagenome-genome-assembly--contig:-NODE-896-length-39230-cov-17.229178_pt1 | contig 39230 bp, 59 predicted proteins | sample MGYA00243071_ERZ508832 | MGnify/ENA primary metagenome ERZ508832 (study PRJEB26277, sample SAMN04329777) | human gut metagenome | biome: human-associated habitat | host: Homo sapiens | place: USA... | reverse complement strand
GCGGTATGGACGGGACTCGAACCCGCGACCTCCTGCGTGACAGGTATAAAATTATGCGGTATAATACGTTTATTTATAGATATTTGCTAAATGTTATAAAAATATTTGCACCTATATTTGCACCAATTTTATATATTTGCATTACAAAACTTACATCATGGACATCGACCGGATAATTGACCAGTATTGCCGAGAGAATAATGTAGATTTCCCGAAAATTCAGCGGGCGTTCATAAAACATGTGCTGTCTTTTCCCGAATTAGCCTCTTTTTGCAGCCCTCGATCGGGTAAAAGTTTTTGCATGAAACACGCCGAACATCTTATGGCTCGGATTCATGAGACGGTTCCTTATTCAGAGCTGCCCGGTGCCGCACCTCTCTCGGAGATCATTCAAAGTGACGAATATCACGCACTGTCCCCACAAGATAAGGAGCGCCTTTTACATAGCCATGGGAGGGAGTAACAACGATATAGCCGGTTTGGGTGTTAAAAATAGCTATTACTGTATCATGTGACGAGGGGGATAGTTCACCCACTTTTTCTACGATGGTATCCCCATTGTGCTCATGGCAAATCATGTAAATGCGTTCGTCATTGGGTTGGAATCCAAGTCCAAGTAATTTTCTTTTGATTTGTTGATAGACCTCCTCGTGGTCTACCCCTACTTTCATTGCACCTACAAAAAAATCCATATCCAAATAAATCTTTTAATGGGATTAAATGTTTACGCCTATTTTTCTTTGGTATTCTTGTTAATCCTATACAGTAAGACGCAGATCACTATTCTGATAACAAGGATAAGAATTTATCGGTGTTTAACGAGAGGCTTTTAATTGATATTGATACCAATTAAAATGCCTTGAATAATTCCCCAAATTATACCTATAACAGCCAAAGCCACAAAAAACGTTAGCTTTTTATTGATTGACTGTAGTTGTTGAATAATTATATCTTTATTTGTGTGCGTGGGTGCTTCCGATTGATGGGGTTCTGGTGTATTGGCTGATTGAAGAGGGGTGTATAGCATATAGTGTGAGTTTTTATGTTAGTGAGTTGAATTGTGTCGTTTGACAATTTCTGCTCGTGGTGTTTCATGTTGTGCAAAATCCATATTCGTAGGAAAACTTACCGGAATGGAGAATTTTATTCTACTTGTAGTAGTATTATTGGTACCGTCAGCTATTTTGCCTCCGGCATTAAAATAGTTGAGCACCCGTATTTGTATGCCAGCATCGGTCTTTTGGTTAGAAACGGCTGTCACGGTAAGGTCGAAATAAATATGTTGAACTTGCCGGTTGTCATTTATACTACCTAACTGAACAACGTTTTTTGCAGTTGTTGTCGGATTAATTAAAACATCTTCTTTTTGCAACTCTTGCGCAGCTTGACGTACACCATTTGTTATTTCCGTGATTGCAAGCGACACAAACTGATCGAGGCTAAGACCATCAATAGGATTCCTATTGCTCATAGGGCTATGGTTTATTATTTGTTAAAGATTTCCAGATTATTTTCACCGAACACAAGTTTTAATACTTGATCTTTCTTGTCCGCTGATAATTCTATACTTAACGTGGCTTTAACGCTATTCTCGCGTTGCAATTCTTGCGGATCAATAAATTTATGAGGGTATGTATAAATATCTATTTCTCTCATATTTAACTTAGTTGCAATATTTGAAAGTTGCCGAAGGGATAGAGCAACTTTGTAATTCATGATTTTGCTAAACTGGGAATCAGTCATCCCTGCGTAACCTGCCATCGTGGATTGTTTTATACCATTATCATTCATGATGTTGCGCAGTTGTTGAATAATGTCCACCCCCGTTTCTTTTCCTGTGTTTTCCTCTAAAGTTTTCATAATAAAATATAGTTATTGGTTTTCAGTTAGTTGCGTCAATTGATGAAAAAAAATTTCATATTTTGACAATTTTAATTGCAAAATATGAAACTAGTTTTTACATTTGTGCAACAAACACCATTAAAGATGGATAAAAGGAAAATAAGTAGAGAAAAAAGGATGGCAGCTTTGGAGGTGGGTGAGATAATTTGTTTCCCGATTACCATCTACCCAAGTATTAGGACACAAGTGGCTCGAATAAGGGTCACAAAAAATATAAGTCTCAAAGCAACCCTCAATAAAGAACTTGGGCGTGTAGAAGTAACCAGAATATCATAAAGCTATGGAAAACAATTCATCATATAAACGCGCAAAGGAGCGTATTGACCAAACTGATAAAATGTTACGTCGCCTTAAAAGAGCGACTAAAGTAATGTTTGTTGTTCAGGCAGTCTTTATAGTCGTAGTGATGGTGTTGATTATTACTGCGATAGTTAAGGTTGTTTTCTAAAATCCTAAAGCTATGCTACCATCTTCATTTTATTATCCTCCTAAATATTTCGAGCGAGAGATAAAGGAGGAAAAAAGGGCCAAAAAAACACAAACAAGACATGTTGCGTCTACAGGTGGCAATTAAGTTAATGTCAACTCCAGTATGTAATAGTTATGATGGTCAGGAGGTAACTGTTGTTATGAAAGAGATGCTTAAACTGGCCGACTTTCTCATTACAGAAAACCTAAACTTCAAATCCAAGCGATCATGCCACGAGGAATAAAGCAAATACCCACCGCCCCACCCTGCCCGGGAAAGGTATTCTATTCCCGAAAAGAAGCTGCGGAGTATTTGGGGGTAAACGTCCGGACACTGGACAGGTATGCAGTTGAGGGGAGAATCCCTTTCAAGGTGCGCCGCAGATGTCATCCTGTCTATCATATCGCGGACTTGGATCGGTTCAATCAACCGCAGGAGATTTACGAGGTGGCACGTAGGGAAAGATGTTAACCGAAATAGAGAAAACCTAAAACGAAGAAATCATGAACGACGAATTTATCATCACACTCGGCCCCGCTCCGGATTCAGCTTTGAATCCACTGAGGGCAAACCTTTCCCGGCTGGCTCTTTCCGACGAAGTCAGCGATGAGGATAGAGATGCGATCAAAGAGTACCTCGACAAATTGTAAGATTCCACCCCTTTAGTCTAACGGGAGAGAGACGGCGAACACGCATAACCGGTTATTGCTTGACTGAAGATGTTTTTGTGCGCGTGTGAGCAGGTAGCGGTTCGAGTCCGCTAAGGGGTACAAAATTGAAAAATATGAATTACGGATTACCATATAAAGGCAGTAAAAATTCGATAGCTAAATGGATTGTTAGCCACCTTCCGGCCTCTCATACGTTTGTCGATCTGTTTGCCGGAGGATGCGCGGTTACTCATGCAGCCATGTTGTCTGGAAAATTTGACCGGTTTATAGTAAACGATATTTCAGACATTCCGCAATTATTTATAGGCGCCGTAAACGGGAAATACCGCAACGAGGAACGGTGGATAAGCCGGGAGGATTTTTTCATATTAAAAGATACAGATCCGTATGTGCGTTTGATATGGAGTTTCGGGAATAATTGTAGTGATTACCTGTATGCTCCAGAGGTAGAACGGTTTAAAAAGCATCTGCATGCTGTCTTTTTCGCAAGAAATCCACATGATGCCCGATTGAAGTGGAGAGGGTTTATAAGAGAGTTTTTCAAGGTTAAAGACGAAATCGAAGAATTGACACAAAAGGCTATTGCATTGTGTTCCCAATGCGATATAGAACCGATCTACCATGCCGACGGAACGCTGGCAGCTACTGAAATCAAGAAGGAGGTTTTTAAGATCAAATCCGCTGATTTACGGCAATACATGGTCGACGCCCTGAATAAAAGTGGTAAAACACTGAAGCAGATAGAAAATCACCTCGGTAATTACAAGGCAAGCCACTATTTCTTGAAATCACAATGGGCCCTCCCTACGGCAGAACAGTACGCAAAACTTCAGGAAATACTGCCGGATATGACAAAGCCATACAGCGAACTACAAGAAAGCCTGGAAAGACTGCAAAGCCTGGAAAGACTACAAAGACTGGAAAGACTGCAAAGACTGGAAAGACTGGAAAGCCTGCAAAGCCTGCAAAGACTGGAAAGCCTGCAAAGCCTGCAAAGCCTGGAAAGCCTGGAAAGACTGCAAAGCCTGGAAAGCCTGGAAAGCCTGCAAAGACTGGATGTGTTCCGTAAAGATTACCGTGATGTGAGTATTCCCGACGGCGCAACGGTTTACTGCGACCCGCCTTACAAGAATACAAGTGGCTACGACGCTGATTTCGATCACGAGGAATTTTACGAGTGGATTCGTTCTGTTGATTTTCTTGTTTACGTAAGCGAATACGCCATGCCTGACGACTTTGTGGAGATTGATTCGATAGGCAAGATATGTAGTTTTTCTTCCACGAAAACAACCAAACATACAGAGCGCATGTTCGTCCACTCCCGATGGGCAGACAGGATTGTGAGGCAGCAGCGGCAGGCCAAGTTGTTTGGTGATTAAGGGGTGCAAAAAGGATGGTAGTACAAGTAGTACGGCATCAGATGTAGGGCAGGATAAATCCGTAAGTCCGAGCAGTTAGACAGCAGTTGTGGGTATCGAATCCCACCCACCCTCCAATAATGAAAAGAAATGAACAGTGGTTGTGAAAAAATTTTGCGTGCAGATTTGGTAAAGTCAGAAAACTTTACTAATATTGTATTGCCAAAGATTGCGAACCATACAGGTTCACAGATTACATACGAAACAACCGCTGATAAGGCGGGGCTCCTGTTCGACGATTCTACTCTTGTAGGTTCGCGGTCTTTGGCGAGATTAGGGGGCTCCGCCTCTTTGTATATAATCCATACAGCAAACTTTTTTCGAACAATGCCAAAGACCGAAAAAGTTAGCGCAGGTGCACCAGGTGTACCCGATGCTACGGCTAACGCCCGTAAACGCGTTTCTAAGCCTGTACAGGCAAAACCCACCAAACGTTATTACCAGGTAGATATTTGGGCAATAAGCACGGAAAGTCTTTCCTCGAACCTCGTTTTTTCTTCCGTTTTCCCCGCCCTCTCCAAAGCAGAGGCTATCGGAATGGCCTGCAACTACATCGGAGAGCATTGGCCAGCGTTTGCCATATGTTCCAAGAAGATCATTTGCAGAACTATAAACCTGTCTGACTTATGAAAGTGATTCGGTTTTTTCTGGCAGTAGTTGCCGGGTTGATGATCGTCAACGACAATCCCGCAGCGCAAGATTTCCGGATCAATTTCTGGGGGCTGGTGCTGGCAGTGGTTCTGATCGCAACGACCAAGCGGGGTGAAGCAGGTATTAAGAAATACTTAAAGACTGAGTAGCTATGGCATCGACGAATTTACCTCCATTTGAATACAAGGATGAAACACTGGCCGCTATTGGTCGTCAGATAGGCGATCTTCTCGGTTGGATGGAACAGGGAGATGTGGTGGAAAAGGAACTGGAGCCCGTCTCGCAGGATGGCGTGGATGTAATTGTGTCGGTCGACTTGTCGCGTATGCGAGAGGATTATTTCGACGATCCGGAGCTTTTCGATTTAAGCGTTTACCGGGCACAGGTTCAGTATATCGACCATTTGGAAGAAGTAATACCGCCTGAATCGAACGATGTAAGGGCATGGGTTAGTTAACGGTTCCTGCTACCGTAAAGCAGGTTAGGTTAGTAATGTTGGTTTAGGTTAGCAGCCATTTTTACGATCCGGACGGCAATCCGGGTCACCCCTCCGCCATCCGTGAGGCCCGCGGAGTTTTTAAAGGACAAATCAAAACACTCAATACCATGAGAACAGAGAATCACAAGCACAAAATTCTGGAGTATATGCGCCAACATGGTAGCATTACCCCGATGGAGGCTCTCAGGGAATTTGGTTGTTACCGGCTAGGCGCACGGATTTATGATCTTAGGCGATCAGGAGTGAGGATTAAAACCGAATTGGTGGAGGGCATGACCCGACCGGGATTCTTCCGGAGATTGAAAGGAGAAAAACCCGAACCGATTCAATACGCGAAATACACCTTGCAAGCATAATGACAGCCCGGAAAGACGGGCAATTTGGACAGGCAGCCACCGGGGACGCCCGGATAAGTGGCAGGCAATGATGCGGGGAGTGCGCCCTTGAGATGTACAGCAAGACAGGGCCAACACAAACGAAGCCGACAGATACCCTTTCTCGCGGGTAAGATTCAAAGTTGTCGCCGGGGCAGAACCGGCCCTGTCCGCAAGGTCAGATGAGAAGAGTGGACCATTATTGAACGCGAGACGCACCATCGATACGTTGGTTGACCGCCGGGAAAGACTGGCAGGATGGCGGCCTAATTGGCCAACAGGGAAACCGAGATGCTAATTCATATCAAGGGAAGTCCGTTCGAATCGGAGCCATCCACAGAGTGATAGTTGACCTTATGTGATTGCAAACGACACTCTTGTTAACACGGTAGAGGAATCACAGGGCAATGCAGCCTAATAAATGTATGACCGCCGGGAAAGGCCGGCAATTGGACAGGTGGCGGAATTGGTAGACGCAAGCGACCATAGCTGCATAAGTAGGCGAGAATCGGCTCGCGTGGTGGATAAAAGTACTCGAAGCATTGCAGGTTCGAATCCTGCCCTGTCCACAAAAATCTAATTTTTACGACTATGGAAAATATGGAGATTTACAACAGTACCCGTGCGGTGCCGCAAGAGGCCAAGAAAGAGATCAAAGGCGGTCGGCTGTCAGGCAAGACCGATATAAATCCCATGTGGCGCATCAAAACGCTGACCGAGCAGTTCGGGCCGGTTGGGTTCGGATGGCGGTACGAGATTACAGACAAGCGTCTGGAGCCCGGAGCTAACAGCGAAGTGGCCGCCTTCGTTCAAATCAATCTTTTTGTGAAAATGAACAGTCAATGGAGTGAGCCCATCGTCGGCATTGGCGGCAGTGCATTTGTTGCCAAAGAAAAAGGCGGCTTGTTCACTTCCGACGAGTGTTACAAGATGGCTTTAACGGATGCGATTTCTGTTGCTTGCAAGGCCCTCGGGATGGGTGCCGATGTGTATTGGCAGGCCGACCGCACCAAGTACGACCAACAACAGCAACAGCAACAGCAACAGCAGCAGCAGCAACAGGCCGAACCGTCCAGAAAGGTGAAACTATTCAACCGAAACGACGATAACCTGGTGAACTGCCTTTGTGATCTGGTGACCGGACAGAATTTGTGCGGTAAAAACAAGAAGAAGGAAAAATGGACGCTTGCCCAATTTGAAACGTCCCTGCAGGGGTTCACGCATGAGGATTACGCCTGGTTGGTTAACCGTGCGACCAATGGTATAGGAGTCGCCCAAAATCAGTAGCGATGGAAAGGACGGAAGAAATCATTAAAGTGCCTATTTCCATTCCGGAAGCTATACAAAAGGCAAAAGCGTATATCCTCAGCGGTGAAGTCGATCCTTTAGAAATGTGGGCGAATATGTCACGGTACGAAAAGATGTTTAAAGCCGTAAAAGACGATCCACAGGTAAAGGATTACGCCCTGCGGGAATTGTCAAAATACGGCTCCGGTCACCAACTGCACGATTGCAAGCTGGAGGAATCCGAAGCGGGTGTGAAATACGATTATTCGGTATGCGGGGATAGCACGCTGACCGAACTCTACGAGGCAAGAGCGGAACTCGATCAGCAGATAAAAGAGCGGGAAACGATGCTCCGGGGGATTCCAGTAGGACAAACTATCGCTGATACGGAAACCGGTGAAGAGTTGCGCCGCCCGGCCAGAAGTTCAAAAACGACAATCAAAGTAACCTTTAATAAAACAGCAAGATGAGCGATTTAATCAACATGTCGATCTGTGTGAGTGACATTCCCAAGCCCAAGATTAAGCAGGCGGAAAATGGCAAAAAGTACGTGAATATTACCGTTGCCAAGCGTCGTGAGTCTGATTCTTACGGAAACACCCACACTGTATTTATGAGCCAGTCAAAGGAAGAGCGTGAGGCCAAAACGGATCGCGTTTACATCGGTAGCGGAAAGGGTTTTAGCTTCAACCCACCCGCCGCCACGCCGGAATCAGTGGATCAGATGCCCCCTGCATCAGAGGTTGACGACCTGCCATTTTAGGCCATGCTGTACAATCTGAGTAACATACTCGACAAGGAACGCTTCAAACGGCGTTCGAACGACCTGTACCGTAAAGGCGTGGTTGTCGAACTGACCGAAAAGAAAGCCAAACGTTCGCGGTCCCAAAATTCCTACCTGCATTTAATCCTTGGCTGGTATGCGATGGAGACTGGCAATACGCTCGAATATGTGAAACGGGTGTACTTCAAAAAACTGTGTAATCCTTCGCTTTTCGTGCGTCACAAGGCGGATAAGTACCTCGGTGAAGAAAATGAGTACCGTAGTTCGGCAAACCTTACCACAGCCGAAATGACGCAGGCCATCGACCGATTCCGCAACTGGAGCGCGTCGGAGTGCGGAATCTACCTGCCCTCTTCGAATGAAGAGGATTTTTTGCAGAGCATCGAGGTTGAAATGGACCGTCAAAGCGAATACCTATGACCGACCTGGAACAACTTACCCTGAATGCCGTCGCGCATATTTCGGCAAGTAAGGCCCTTAAAAAGGAAGAGCCGACTATTGCCCTGATGAAAGATGTATTTAAGGTGATGAATGGGTATGACAAGGAACAGGTGCGCGGTGCGCTTCGAAGCCTAACCCGGGCCGGGCGCATTACCTATGGAAACACGATCAACGATATTTATTTCAAAGTCAAGACACATGGAACATAACAAAGAAGATCCGCGAATGGAGAAAGCCCGTATCGATTACGGGTTTTACACGAAGAAAGCGAAAGAACTGCTATGCAAACTGCAAGACCAGAACCGGCATCTTACCCGGACGCTGGACGAGTTTAGCGATGCAATGCAACGTTGCCACGAATCAAAAAGAATACTTGAAGGCGAATAGCTAATAAAAATGGCAAGACCTACAAAGAAAGGATTGGATTATTTCCCTTTTGATGTCGACTTTTTCGAGGACGAGAAAATAGCGGCCATATCGGGCGAGTTTGGACTGAAAGGGGAAATTGTAGCTGTTAAGCTGCTTTGTGCGATATACCGTAACGGATATTTCATCTTGTGGAGTGACATGTTACGCTTGAAAATCCTGCGCGATCTTCCGGGCGTCAGTCCGGATCTTCTCGACAAAATAGTAGACCGCTTGGTCAGGTGGGAGTTTTTTGATAAAACCCTGTTTGATTCGGTGGGAGTCCTAACGAGTCGGGGGATACAGAAGCGCTACCTGTCCGTAGCCAAACGGCGCACCGGAACAGAGGAAATGCCCTATTTATTAGTTTCTGTCGACAGAAACCCCATACAATCGGAGTTATTGTCGACAGAAACCCCCCAAAGGAAAGTAAAGGAAAGTAAAGAAAATAATAAACCCTCTATAATCCCCCTTTGCGGGGGAGACAGAGAGAGTTTTTTTCCAGAGGAATCGAGCAGTGCGATTCATGACGACTGCACAGAGGATGCAGCCATAAGTGAAGCTGATGCGTCAGCGGTGAAGAGTACAGGTAGCCGTCGGTTTACGCCTCCGAGTATTGAAGAAGTTGCAGCGTATTGCAAAAAACGCCAGAACGGTATCGATCCTCAATCTTTCATTGATCATTACAGCGCTGTAGGTTGGATGGTGGGTCGTAACCGCATGAAAGACTGGCAGGCAGCAGTCCGAACCTGGGAAAACAGGCGTAAAAAGGATCAATCGCACCACAACTCGGATATGGATTACAAAATTCCGCTTTAGCTATGATTATCGTCGAAACCAAAACGCAGAAGCTATATGAGATTAGCCCGGCACGGTCGCACGGTGAGAACTATATGACCTGTCCGGTGTGCTCCGAAACCCGCAAAAAGAAGCACGACAAGTGTTTCGTGTGGAATGCTGACAAGGGGGTCGGTCACTGCTGCCACTGTGATGCTACTTTCTCGGCGCATACGCAGCTTAAATCTCGACAGCCGAAGAATTACGCCGTTCCGGTGTGGAAGAACAAAACAGGACTTACGGATGAGGCCGTGAAATGGTTTGAGGGACGTATGATTTCGCAGGCTACACTCCGGGAGATGCGGATCTATTCGGACAGGGAATGGATGCCGCAGTACGGCAGGGATACGAAAGTGATTTGCTTTCCGTATTTCGTCGGTGACAGGCTCGTCAACATCAAGTACCGGGGGCCGCAGAAGTCGTTCCGGATGGTCAAGGATGCGGAGTTGATCTTCTACAACTTCGATTGTATCGCAGCGTCGAAGGAGTTGATCATTTGCGAGGGAGAAATGGATGCACTCAGTTTTATCGAGGCCGGGTACAAGAATGTGGTTTCAGTTCCGAACGGTGCCGGGGCGACAGATTTAACGTACTTCGACAACTACGTCGATAATCTCGGTCACATCGAGCGGTTCTACATTGCCGCCGACTTCGACGAAGCGGGGCTGAAGCTGCGCAATGAGTTGGTGCGTCGGCTGGGCTCGGAAAAATGCCTGATCGTGACCTACAAAGGGCGCAAGGACGCAAACGAGCTGCTGATTGCCGAAGGTGGGCTTGCGGTCCGGGAAGTGATTGAGGGGGCGCAGGAGATTCCGATTCAGGGGTATGTGAACATCTCGGATCTATACGATGATCTCCTTGCCATGTATCAGCACGGCTTGCCGGAAGGGAACCGTATCGGCATTGCTGAGGTCGATGAGGTAATCCGCTGGGAGGTGTCGCAACTCGCTGTGTGGACAGGTATTCCGTCGCACGGCAAATCTGAAATGCTCGACATGGTGACAGTTTTGCTGGCGGTTTGCCACGACTGGAAAACGCTCTTTTTTTCGCCCGAAAATTATCCCATCCAAAGCCACTATGCGAAAATTGCGGAAAAGCTGATCGGGAAATCGTTCAAGGAATCAGACATGGACCGCAGGGAGTTCGATCGGGTATTCGACTACATCGGAGATCATTTCTTTTGGCTCGATCCCTACGAGGAACCTACCCTGGAAAACATTTTGGACCGTGCAAAACAGTTCGTACAGCGCAAAGGAATCAAGCAGCTCGTGATCGATCCGTTTAACTGTCTGGAGCACAAGCGTGACAAAAATGAAACAGGGTCTGAGTATGTCGGACGGTTTCTTGACGAACTCTCGCGATTTGCCAAACGGTACGGTGTATTGGTCCATCTGGTCGCTCACCCGACAAAACTGGAGAAGCTCAGCAGCGGCATATATCCGCCGCCGACACTGTACGACATCAGCGGATCGGCCAATTTTTACAACAAGGCCGACTACGGATTGACGGTGTACCGTGATTTCGTGAATCACCGAACAAAGCTGATTCCGACGAAAGTGCGTTTCAAAAACTTCGGGCATCCGGTGTCGGAGGGCGTGCTGCTCCAGTACAACCCGCGCAATGGCCGATATCAGGTCCCGCCGGGGGACATCAACCTACTCGACAACTCCGACTGGCTGCAACCGCAGCAGGCCGATTTTCCCAATGACGAAGTATGGACACCCGGCAGCGACCTGCCGTTTTAAACCGATTAAATAATGATACACATAGGCATAGATACAGGCACACATACCGGATTTGCGGTCTGGGATTCCGGGAAACGGAAATTTTTAGAAATCGGTACCCTGACGATTACCCAGGCGATGGAACGGGTGCTGATCTACCGCAATATCGCTCTGGAGGCGGGGCACGAAATCGAACTCCACATCGAGGATGCCCGATTGCGGAAATGGTACGGCAATTCGGGGCGGGAGAAGCTGCAAGGGGCCGGAGCGGTAAAACGGGACGCGCACATCTGGGAGGACTGGTGCTGGGAGAACGAAATCAATTACCGCATGGTAGCTCCGAAAGACAACATCACAAAGATGGACGCCGCTCCATTCAAACGGCTTACCGGATGGAACAAAACCACCTCGAAGCATGGCAGGGATGCCGCGATGATGGTGTTTGGTTTGTAAAACTATTAAAAACCAGATAATCATGAGTAGATTTATTAATGTGGAAATCAATACCGATGTCGATGTTTATGTAGGCGACGTATTAAACCAAATCGATGATGATGAACTGCGTGACGAGGTTATCCGTAGGGAGTTGTCGGCCAGGATTAACCTGGGAACATCTCCTGTCGAGAATTACAAACCCGGAGAATTCCGCCGCACCCTGTGCGACACGCTTTCACTGGGTTATCAAGTGTCCGATGACGAGATTCTCGGCAGGATTAAAGAGTGTTTGTAAACCGTCCCGTCCGGGGCACAGAATGAAGAGAGATGACGCACGGCAGTTCGTTTTCAGGGATCGGAGGTTTTGACCTCGCCGCCGAATGGGTCGGATGGCAAAACCTTTTCAACTGCGAGATAGACCCTTTTTGTCAAACCGTACTAAAACACCATTTTCCGGATGCAGAACAATTCACAGACATACGAACGGCAGATTTTGCCAGGTACAAAGGCCGGATCGACGTGCTCACAGGAGGTTTTCCCTGTCAATCGTTTTCAGTTGCCGGAAAGCGAAAAGGAACCGAAGATGACCGCTACCTGTGGCCCGAAATGCTCGGAGTTATTCGGGTTGTTCGACCCCGCTGGGTCGTGGGCGAGAACGTTTACGGGATTGTTAGTTGGTCGGACGGGTTGGTATTCGAACAGGTGTGCGCTGACTTGGAAGCGGAAGGTTACGAAGTTCAACCGTATGTACTTCCAGCTTGCGGTGTCGGCGCTCCCCACCAAAGGTACCGGACATGGTTTGTTGCCCACCGCGCAGACGCAGGGATTGAAGATGTGCGAGAACGGAAAGACGAAATTTTATCCGGTGGAGATATTGCCGACACCCAATGCCTCGGAAGCGGACAAGTGCACCAAAACATACAATCCGGACAGCCAAATGGGAAGAGGATTGACGGCGTTAGCGGTGAGCGGGATGATTCCTACGCCGAGAGCCGGGGACTATCAATCGCCGGGGAGACACGGTACCGGAGGACAAGATTTGCGGACTACGATAGCATCCCAAACTGGCGAAACTTCCCAACTCAATCCCCTGTTTGTAGCCGAGATGATGGGCTTTCCTGCGGATTGGACGGAATTACCTTTTCGAAGTGGAGAACAGAAAGCATCAAAGCCTACGGAAACGCCGTAGTTCCCCAAGTGGTATTACAGATTTTTGAAACGATCAACGAGTATGAAGCCCTATCGAGGGCGGAAAGGAGTGGGAAATGACAACCGACAAGAAAATACTTGATGCCTGCTGTGGTGGTAGAATGATGTGGTTTGACAAAGCAGATCCGGATGCGATTTACATGGATATTCGGGAAGAAGAATTTATCGCATGTGACGGTAGGCGTATTCGAGTGCATCCGGATCTGATAGCTGATTTTCGGAATATGCCTTTTGAGGATGAATCCTTCAAACTTGTAGTATTCGATCCGCCGCATTTTAACCGGTTGGGTGCAAACAGTTATACCGCACAAAAGTATGGCCGATTATTCCCGTCATGGGAAACGGATCTAAAACGAGGCTTTGATGAATGTATGCGGGTTCTTGAGCCGTTCGGGATCTTAATCTTCAAGTGGAATGAGGTTCAAATCCCGGTTAGCAAACTGCTGGAAATTTTCGGACAGCAACCCTTGTTCGGTCATAAGTCCGGTAAAGCCTCAAAAACCCATTGGATGTGTTTTATGAAAAGATAATGAAATGAAAAGCAAACGAGCAGAAGAATTTATCAATAACAGCTCTGAGCTGATTGACGGCCTAGAGTGGATGGTTGACGCATCAACAGCCCGTCGAGCCGTCGAGCTTGCCGAGCAGGACGCAGAAGAGCGGCATAAGGAAGCGATTGAAGAGGTGAAAAAACGGGCGGTGCGGGCTCATATAGAATCGTGTTACAGTGTAGTGCCATCAGATTGCGATGTGAAGTTATGTACGGAATGTAAGAGAACGAATTATTTCCTTCAAAAACTCAACGAGCGATGACCTTCACTACCCCCTGCTTTGTTCGGGTTGAGAATCCGGAGAAGCGAAAAGAGTTGATCGAGTGGCTAAAAGGGATTGGATACGGCAATTGAATTGATGCAACAAGCGATTGTCGAACTGCCGCAAGGCGAAAAATAATTGGATCATGAGAGATATTAAATTCAGAGGCAAGCGCCTCGATAATGGGGAATGGGTAGAGGGCGACTATTTCCGTAAATACATATACGACAAGGATGATAATGTTTCTTTACACCATCTCATAGGTTGGCAGGTGGCGGATAATGACGGAGAGATGTGTAATGACTACGAAGATGTTGACCCTGCCACTGTCGGCCAGTACACAGGGATGAAAGACAAGAACGGAAAAAAGATTTTCGAGGGGGATATAATGTCACTTGTAACTGAATTTGGCGATACTATAATACGTGAAATACGGTTTATCGATGGGGCTTTTTGTGTGATCGGAGAGCAAGAAGATGACCTGCACGGGCTAAGTTGGGCCGTAGAAATGTGTGATGGAATAGTTGGTGATAACATCCACGACAACCCCGATCTGCTGAAATAAAAACGGAGGGCGTCCGCGTCGCCCTCCTACCTTAGAAACTACTAACCTAAAATCCCGACTATGAAATCATAGGATAGTGCAAATATAACAAAAACCTGAAATATGAAAAGAACCTTACTTTATTTTCTTCTTGCCTTTATAGCCGTGATTTTTACCGCCTGTGAGCTCAACAAGAACAGGCCGGGCAAGATCATCTTCGACCGTGTCCCCTTCGTCTATGCCACGATAAACGGCCAAAGGGAGCTATTCTTAATAGATACCGGAGCGTCTACCTCCATGCTGGATAAAAAGCTCTGTGACGAAGTGAAAATCTACTACATGTCCACCGGCCTGGAAGTAATCGGCGTAGACGGAACCTCGATCCCTCTAAAGACCACCGGAAGAATCCCGTTTACGCTCGACAGCGTCCCGTATTCGGCCAGCTTCGCGGTACAGGACATGACCAGTCTACGACGGGCTACCGGAAAGAACGTAAGAGGATTGATCGGATCGGATGTGCTGGGATTTTACCGGTTGACGGTGGATTTTAAAACATGTGAATTGAGATAAATTGTTCTAAAGGTAGAAAGTTGCATAGGGAAAAGACCGATAAAAGGTAATATTATTGTTCTAAAAGTATTATTAATGGATATTAAAGCAGCAGCACGAGAATTTGGTATAGCCGAACTCAGATTACATCAGCTTATTCGCCAGCATGCGATCAGTTTTAGGGCGGATGACTATGGTGTGTATGTGGAGCAATCCGAAGTGCAAGCGTGGCTTACCTCCCACCCTGAGCAATGGCAGCAATGGATGGACGCTTTGCAGCACACTCAAGATCATCTCATTTCAAACAGGTATTTGGAGCGACATCGAAATTTGAAAGATTTTGAAAGAAAATAGCTTGTATTGGCTTACATGAAGCTATACTTTTGCTATGTAATGGTACATGGCTATGGTAGAGCTTGTTCGTAGTTGGATCGCATTAAGGGATTTTGCCCACTTTGCACACATCAATGTGCAAGGAGGGCATTTTTTTACGCTACATAAGCAGTTCAAGAAGCTATATGAAGGAGCCTTAGATCAGGCCGACACTATCGCTGAGCGTTACCGTCAACTCAATCCAGATTCGGTTATTCAGATGACCGGAGGTGACCGAACTTATCCTGAGATGTCAGACCGACAACTCGTACAAGAAATCATCGCACAACTTTCCAATATCCGCCAACAGCAGAATGCTATTTGGGCCAACACCAATGCGACGGGTGATTATGTTACCAATGATCTGATGGTGCAGTGTTCAAAGTATGTGGATTTTATCATGTGGCAATTTAATGAATTCTTGAAGTAATGGCCTTTAAGCAAGGAAATACGTATTGGAAACTGGCGAAAGGATTTACGCCCGGCACGGAGAAGAAATACGCTCCTGATGAACTATGGGTAAAGGCTGTTGAGTATTTCAAATGGGTGGAAGACAATCCTTTGCTTGAAGAAAAGGTATTTGGAACTGGCCTGAAAGACACTGTAAATAAAATGCGGGCCATGACCATTACAGAGTTTTGTGTATTTGCGGGAATTACGTCTCAGACATTTTTCAATTACGAGAAGGAGCAAGCCTATTTTGACATCACAGCGCGCATACGTGATATAATCTACTCGCAGAAGTTCACCGGGGCCGCAGCAGGCTTACTGGAAAGCAATATTATAGCTAGAGAATTAGGTCTGGCTGACAAGCAAGAGATAAAACAAGATAGCACCATAACTACGGTAATGTTCGGCAATGAGGACAAAGGCTTATAGTCTGAATGTCTCTCTTACAGATAAACAAAAAGCGGTTCAGGCTGCTTTGTTTGTAGGGGTAATCGTCAAGTTCATTTGCCTGTATGGTGGATCGAGAAGCGGTAAAACGTTTTATGCTTTTTTATGGATTGTAAAGCGAGCGATTATTTACCCGGGTAGTTACGGATTGGTGTTCCGCAAAACACTGAGTTCTTTGAAAATTGGTATGCTGAATCAGACGATGCCGGCGCTATGGAGGGAGTTTGCCAAAATCAATGGCGGTGTCCATCCTTACGATGCCAGTGTGGGCGGGGTTCCATTTGTGACCTTCAACAAGTCCGAGAACATCCTAACCTTTTTTAATGGGTCTAAGATATTCTTTTATGGTGCCGCCGCCACAATGGGAGACGAGGATAGCATGACGAAGATTTTGTCTTCTGAATACTTTTCGATCCTTGTGGAAGAGGGCAACGAGAACGATTACAAGGTTATCGAAAAGCTGTTTACCCGGTTGACGCAGGTTGTGTATGATTCCGATGGAGTAAAGGGAATGCCGAAATTTGTCACTACGCTCAACCCTACCGTCTTTGAGGCATGGGACTATGTGATGTTCAACAAAAAACTCAATCCATCATCACGGGAGCCTTTGAATGATCCTGAGCGTTATGCAACGGCGCATTTCCGACCGACGGACAACATGCAGCATTTGAGCGACGATTATATTGCCACGCTCAAAAACCTTTCACCGCGTGACCGACAGCGGTTTTTGGAGGGCGAATACGGGGCCAACTTCGACGGCGAAATATTCAAGCACCTCAATTGGCTGGATGTACTCGATTGGTCTGTGTTCGAGAAGATCGTGATCTACGTCGATCCTTCTTATAAGTCAGGCCCCAAGAATGACTACAAGTCGGTCGCCACGGTGGGAATCTGTCAGGGATCATTCTATGTGCTCGACATTAACGCAGCGCAATGCACTACTTACGTGATGATGGAGCTCATACACGAGGCTCAAAGTTACGCAGAATCCAATCTGGAGCAGGTAAAAGGCCATCGAGCAATCGTAGAAACGTGGATCGAAAACCAGGGTATAGCGGATGACTTCACCAAAGCACATGACGAGTATTGCGCCCAAAACGGTTGCGCTATCCCCTATCGGTTGGATAACACGAACAAAGGCGACAAGTTCATGCGAATAGAATCCCTGCTAGTTCCGCTCAATGAAAATTACAAACTGATATTCAGCAACCATATCAAGGAAAAGGTGATTTCCTCACAGGTTGAGGTGCAATTCCTGAATTTCGCCAAAAACATGCCCAAAGACATGCACGACGATATTCCGGATAGCGTACATGGAGCTGTGATGAAATTGAGCCAAAAAACGAATGTCACCCACATGAGTGATGTGTATATAGCAAAAAGGACGTGGAGGTAATGGTTGATCCTATCGACATAAAAACAATGGATTTCGGGTACCTGATGGGTATCGACCTGATTCAGTATTTACCGGAGTATTATCTGGAAGCTGTTTACGATAAGAATGCCGATAGCCTCCAGCGTGCCGTACATATCGCCAAGAGCCGTGTACAGAATTATCTCGCCGCACTTTATGATTTATCGGCTGAATACCAGAAAACCGGCTGGGATCGCAACGGAGTGGTTTTAAAGCTGGTTATATTCTGTGCTTGCTGGGAGATAGCCAGCGGAGACGAGGCGATTAAAAAGAGCCTTACCGACGCATATCAGGATTTCCTGCGCACGATTGATGAGTTGCAGTCACGCAAACAATCGCTTTTGGATGTCCCTTCTGTCGGGGAAGATATACGAATGGCTCCGGAGGTTATTTCCACTAAAAATAAATACCTGTACTGATGGCAAGGGCTACAAATAAACAGAACTCAGTTAACCCGATTAAACCGGTCGGGTTAGGCTCGTTTGTAGTCAAGACTTATCCCATGACCCGGTATATAGACTATACCGAGGCTGATTGGCGTATGTATTCCGACCAGCTTATTAATAACGGCATGGCTCAGGGATGGGATACTATGGTAACGTGGATGCTGGCCTCGTCCCCGTTTGTACAAACACTTATAGAGCGCAGATTAAACCCGATTCTCTCCGCCCGTTATGTTTTGATGGATGAAAATGGGAATGTGGACGAAGCGCTGACCGAACAAATTGACAAAGGGTGGTTCCGCAAGTGGATCGAGGCGGCATCTATGGCGATATTTCAAGGGTATTCGGGCGGTGTTTTTCAGCCACAAAACAATAAAATTGAGCGCTACCCTATCTCGGTTATCGATCCATTCAATAGAGCCCTCAAACATACGCCTTTCGACCTGAACGGGCATGAGAGGTTCGATGATTATTCTAACCTGTTCTATGTGGAGTATTCATCACAACACCAGACTATGCTCGGGTTGTTTCAACCTCTTTTGAAGGAGTATGTAGGCATTGCGATCACCTTGAGAAACTGGTTAGCATCGGGAACGAGATTGGCATTCCCCTTAACGCAAGTCGGATATAACGGTGCAGGCGTAGAACTACAAGACTACATTGCTCCGGACGGCACAATTCAGCAGAAAAAGGTAAATCCCAACCAGGAGACTGCACGGGAAATTGCGGCCAATATAGACCCTACCGTGGCTATTACTACTCCTTTTTCGGTAGATGATGGGAAACAGGTTTATTCCATAGAGGTTAAACAAACCGAACATCACAGCACCTCGGATGCCTATAAAACATACTACGACTATATCGATCAGGCTGAGATCAGGATGATTAATCTTGTACTCGGGTCTCAGTTGACCATCAAAGAAGGCAATAGCCGGTCTTTGGGGGAGGTTCACGAGCGGGTTGCAAAGACCTATGCCGAGCGGGATGTGAAATGGATGGTAGAGGTGCTTAACAATGTCCTTAAACCAAAGCTCAACATTCCGGATAATCGATGGTTTTCTGATGACAGTGCTTCCACGATGAGCATGGATGAGGCGCAAAAGATGTCGGACATTGTTAATCAGAACGGCAAACAACTTACGCAGGAATTTTTTACCCAGATCGGGTTGCCTGAAAACTTTTACGAGGATAAATCGGGCATCTCTTTGCCGCCGGTCGCTATCAAAGAAGAGTCCGAGATTGAAACCAAAGAGGAGAAAAACTTTGTCCGCAAAGCGCTCGATTTCCTAACGGCTCGCAGTCGTCAAACACCACAGGAGCCAGAGGGGATTATCTATTTGCGTGCACCCAAGATCAAAGAAGAGGTAGCTAAAGAAGATGTCGATCTTCCTGCGGGGAGCCATGCGCATGTTTCCGACGCATTTGTGAGAAAGTTGTATGAAACGGAACAGCCCCAACCTGTTTTTATCGATCTGGAGCAGTACAAATACTACGCAGACACATTTAAGGCTCCGTTGTTCGGGAATAATCCGTTGGTGAAACTATCCGCCAAAGGGAATGCTTCTATCCCTGATGACTTGCGGCCTCGTTACATGGCTAACATCTTCCAGTTTTCCGCTGCCAAGAACGTAGCCGAGCAGGCTGCGGTTAACGATGCCATTGCTCGAAGTCTCTTTAACGACAAAGGGCAAAAAGTCTCTTTCTCGCAGTTCAAAAAGGCGGTCAATAAGATCGTGTCTACATTCCGCGAAGACTGGCTAAAGACCGAGTATAGGACAGCCTCGATGACGGCTATTATGGCCAATCAGTGGGGAAGCCTGTGGGCGCAGCGCGACTCACTCCCCTATTGGCGCTATCGAACCCAGGAGGACAACAAGGTGCGGGATGAACATGCAAGGCTCAACGGACGGGTGTTCCGTATCGATGATCCGAATGCTCAAAGACTGTTTCCGCCTAACGGATGGAATTGCCGGTGCTTTTACGAAGGAGTTTCCGAGTATGACCGACAGAAAAACGGTTGGCAAGTCGCCCCGAATGAGGATATACAGGACCTGCTATCGCAGGATGTCGAAAAGGGCTTTACTTACAATGCCGGCATCAACGGCATCATGCCTAACAAGGATAGCAGCTATTTCGATGTGCTTCCCAGCATCAATCGGCTTTCATTCGATAAATACCGGCTTGATTCCGTGAACAAGATGATGGAAACGGCCCCCAAAGTCGATGTTTATCAAGGAACGGTATCGGACATTGCTAAGATGCTCAAGCGTGCACCGGTTCAAAACGGGAATATCCTGGTGCATAACTCTATTCTACGGATGGGATTTGTACTCACTCTCTCGTTGCGGTCTCGTTTGGAGGTGGCTGGAGGTAAAGGTGTCAACCTTTTGGGTGAAACCATTTCCAATCCTGATGAGATGTGGATGCAGTGGGTGGATGAGAACAACCAGACTAAAACGAAGGGTGTAATGCTTCGTATTGCCTCGAATGTGGTTTACGCAGTGGAATTTGAGGATAATGTAATTACGGACGCTTATGTGGTTCGAAACTCATTACAGGCCGATATGCTGCGGCGTGGGCTTTTGATGGTGCGGTGATGAAAAGTTTGAAGGATTTGACAGTGGATCTGGGCAGGCTTCAGCAGAAATGCGACGAAGCTATGAAGGTAGCTCCGGCCATCATCGGAAATATGGTAGCTCAGGACATCAAAGCCAACTTTATGCGTCAGGGAGTCCAAACAGATCAGGGATTACGCAAATGGAAGCCTAGTGAAGCCGCACAAAAGGAAGGGCGACGAACATTGGTTAAAAGCGCGGCCATGATGAACGAAGTGCATTTTGAAGTACAGGGTAAGACCGTTCGTGCGGGCTTGGATACGAGGCTTATTCCGTATGCCCCTAGACACAATGAAGGATTGAAGGGTATGCCCCAACGGCAATTCATTTATGTGAGAAAGGCCGTGCTTAGGAAAGCGATGGATCAGGTAGAAAATATGCTGAAAAAATGACCGGGCAATTACTATATGCGGTTTGCAAGGAACTGATGGCGCTTCCGGAATTGGGTTTGAAGCAAGTGCAGATAGCTCGGAATTTTACCACGAACAACCCGCCGCAAAACGTTCTTCCGGCGGCAATCGTGGGGATTCTGGAGGATGAAAGCTCGGTGTTTGTCGGGGGCTATGAGAGACGGGAGTATGAGATCGGTATTTCTATCTCGATTCTCGACACCAATATAGACCTGGCGCACTCTTCGGATTGGATAGTGGATAAGTATAAGGGGGCCTACGATATACCCGACCGCATCCAGACGCTTTTCAATCGGCAGGTGTTTACTACACCGCAGATGCAAAAGCTACTCCAGAAGAACAATTTAATAACCAGGTCGCGGGGGTATAATCTGAGGCATACGCCTTATGACAAGTGGTCGAAGAATGTGGTTACCTACGAATTGGTCGTGCGTGCGATTCTTACTGTTCCGATGGAAGAGCCGGAGGTGCCCATAGAAGATATTAAGTATGAATTTGAAGTAACGGTATAATGGAGACAAGACGCATAGTTCTTTCATCCGGGAGGATGAATCGAAAAGGCTACAGAATCCCCGTCGAGGTAATCAATATCTCGGATTATCTCGCAAATCCGGTATTGTTGGCTGAACATGAATACGACAACAATATAGGCCACATGGAGGACATCCGGATAGAAAACGGTAAACTGACCGCCCTGCCCGTTTTCGCATCTACGGAGCTCGGGCAACGGTATAAGACCCTTTATGAAGAGCGAGGTATCAACGCCATCAGCATGGGTGGTTTTGTCAAGTTGAATGCCGACCGGAACGAAGCATTGGCCTTTGATCTCTGGGAAAACTCTATGACTTCTGTTCCGGCCGATCCAGGAGCTGTTGCAATGGAGGCCGGGGTTGCCCTAAGTACGGACGAAGCGCCGGAGAAGCTATCCGGCATCAGTCCCGATGTTATGGAAGCCAAACTTTCAGCGGGTTATGAGTATGTGACCCTGAATTGCTGGGAAGAGGAAGAAGAAGCAAACCTTTCCGCAGGAAGCGGAGTAAATAAATCAAACGAAATGGAAGAGAACAAAAACCTTGCGCCCGAGACTGGCGCACCGGCAGAAGGCGCTACCCTGTCTGCCCCCGCTGCTTCCGCTCCTGCGGAAGAGCCCAAAACCCAACCCGAACCTGCCGCTTTGGCAGCACCGGAACCCAAACAGGTGTCTGAACCGGCCCCGGCAACCCTGGGCCTGAATCCCGCGATGCCCCAAATGGATATGCCGAAAGTACGTGTCAGCACACAACGGGCATCCCTTTCAGCCCTTATGAAAGAAAAGGGTATGGATGGGATTTCCGAGATGCTTTCGCAGGGCAATGAAAACGAAAAACTGCATGTGTTCGATGCGATCAAGAACACCCCGTCAGGAAAAGTGTTTTTCGACAAACTGCACTTCAACATCGACAACGGTGGCCGCCCGGTGCGCGTCAGTGTTGATGAGTACATGAGCAACCGGGAATCACTTTCATCGTCACTGCGTGAGATTCAGAAGCTCTCCATGAGCGGCAATGCCACACTGAACGCATCGACCGACTTTGTGAAATCTCCGGCGCTGGACCGTATCACGTTTGCGGCAATGGCGTATCTCAAGCTGTTCCCGACCAATCTGTGGGTAAACCGCATGCCCGTTCTTCCGGCCCAGATGGTCGGCGATAACGTGGGAATCGTATGGGCGAATATCGGTTTCGACAACAAGATTACCACCCAACCGGCCCAGACCGATACGACGGTTACGCCTGCAACGATTGTGGCCAAAGCCGACACGCCGGTATCAATGCAGATTTACGAACATCTGCTGGAACCGATGCTCTGGAAACGTTACAACCGAGACATCGTTGCTTACGACCAGATGGGATTGCAGTGGGATGTGGCGCTGAACAACCTGTTTACAGCTATGTATGACTGGGATTTGTTCACGCTGGCCCAGAAGATCGCAACGACCAAATCGGGCTACACTCCGAAGGTGCAGGGCACTTCGGGCGAGGCGCTCAAGCTCGGGGAAAACTGGGTGAAAGTTCCGTCGAACACCGGCGACTACAACGGTCTTACGATGAAGGACATTCAGGCTCTGGAGGCATTCTTCCAGACGCAGAATGTTCGTATCGAATCCCTCAATCCGGTTATCAACGTCGATCCGTCGTTGCAGTACTCGCTCACGCAGGACCCGAAAGTGCAGACCGTCCTCACCCGCTTCGTGGAGGGATACAAGAACGAAGACCTGCGCGTGTCGTATTCGCGTGTGTTCACCCGTCAATACCTGGGTATGTACGATCCGACTACGAGCGCGGTCGTAAACCCGGTTACGGGCACTCCGACGGCTACGATGGTACAGTACGGTCTCGGGCTGATTCCGGAGTATGTTCTGCGCGGCCTGGCTTCGATGGAGGTGTTTACCAAGATCGAGCCCACCCTGTACGGCGAAGTTTACTCGGCAGAAATCAAGACGGGTATCGCTCCGGCGTACGCCAACAATCTGGGAACGGCTCTGATCGTGCCGACCAAGTACACCGCACCCTCGACGGGTGAATAACCATAAAAATACACAATCATGGTAGAAATCAATCATAATGTGGATGAACGCTTTTTTGCGAGGCTGAAAGGCGTTGTAAAGAAATTCACCGATGCAGGTCATAAAGGTGTTCATCTGGACACCTACCTGCAAATGGTGATTACGGATGAACAGGTGGCTAAACACCATCTGTTCTATCCGAAGTCTCCGCTTATTCTGGTCACCAATGAGAATATGCCGAAGACCATTGAAGAGGTGGAAAATCTCTTTATGAAATACCCGATTTATCCTCAGAAGAGCAAGGAAGAAGAGGCCCAGAATGTGGCCGACCTTCTCAATGCCGTGGATGAATCCACTACGGAGAAAGAGTCCAAGCCGAACAAGAAAACCAGAAAAAAAGAAAAAGCATGAAAACAGGTGTAAATATCAAATTCACCAACACCCGGACTGGTGTCGCCTCGTCTTCGGACGGGGTGGCACTCCTCTGTGTGCAGGCAGTGGCGGTAGCGAGTACGTTTAAGCTGAATACTCTGTATAAGCTCTCGCAGCCGAGCGATTTGACACCTCTCGGCATAACCGACACGTATGACGCAACGAATAAGGTGTCATTGGTAAGACAGGTTGAAGAGTTCTACGCCTCGGCCGGAAACGGTGCTACGCTGTATCTGATTGGGGTGGACAAAAGCTCGACGATGAGCGAATTTGTCGCCTCCGATACTTTCGAATCCCTACTCCGCTCTACCGGACTCAGTGCCGAGGGCAATCCTTCTCCCGCTGATCGGGCCAAGATGATCGGCGTGGTCTTCGCTCCGCAGGATGAAGCTCCTTCGAGCGGAAGCTATTATGCGGATGTGATTCCCACGGCAACGGCTCTGAATACGACTTTGGGTAATCTTTGGGATGCCGGTTTCAGGGCGTTTGCAGTACTGGACGGCAATAACCTCAAATCGGTTACCGACGCTCCCGACTTCAATACACAGGATTGTCCGCGTGTAGCTGTTTGTGATACTACGGCCACCCTTGACAGCTGCGCCTCTGTCGGGCTGGTGCTGGGTATTCTTTCCCGGCAGGCGGTCAATTACGAACTCTCGAATGTATCTGCCGGACCGCTCCCGATTCAGAACGCATGGTTTACAGACGGAACTCCGGTAAGCTCGGTTTTGCCTGCCGTGTTCGACACGCTGGGACAAAAACAGCATCTTTTCATTCGGACGCGTGACACGAAGTCGGGTTACTACTTCAATGACGGTGCAACCGCCGAGGACAGCACTATGGCTCTGTCGACGATTCCGGCCAACCGGGTGCTGAATAAGATTGCGGATTATCTGCATGCCTACCTTACGGATATTATCGGCCAAACGCCGCCCATCGATACGGACGGAGATATTAACGAAGGGTATCTTTCCTCGGTGACGGAGAATTTCTACACGACCTATACCGATCCGATGATTACGGATGGGGAGATTGCCGGGGTGAATCTGGAGCTATCGAGCCTTTCTCCGTTCACTTCGACCAGGACCGTCAAGGCTCACTTATCTATCCAGCAGCGTCCGGGCATTGCCCTGATCGAAGCGGACATCGAATTTGTAAACTCGCTGTAATATGAAGCTGGATTATTTAGTTTCAGGCGGTGATAAATACCAGGTGTTTATCACTATCGGCTCGGTTCCGGTGTACATGTTTCTGACCGCTTCCGCTGTGGGTAGGAATCTGTCTCAGGATGCTACCCCTATCGGAGCTATCAGCACGGAGAAGCCTATCGCCGTCAAGCGGGGGATTAAGAACAACGCGTTCAATATCTCTTTGCAGGACGGAGAGGCCATCAAGATCGTGCAGGCCGCTAAACTGGCTATGGGATCGGGTATTCACGATTTCCGGGATTTCCCGGCTAATACGAATATCACGGTGACCAGTCTGGAGAATGGCTCTGTTGAGAAGTATATCGGCTGCGCGTTCTCCGGAGACAACAAGAACATCGAACGCAATTCACTCGAAACGCTCCGGGAATTGTCCGGGACGTGTATCGACTATAAATCTGTGTAATCATGGAAATCACGCAAAAATTCAAGAGCAAAGATGCCGACGGCAAGTTGGTAGACAAGGAAATGAAACTGGAGTTCCGGGAGATCGACCGGTGCCGGAGAAGCGACGCGAAGCTGTTTTATGCGGCGATGGGTATGATGTCCACGGATACGAAAGGCGAAGCGGTATTCTCCCCGGCTTCCATCGAAAAGATGGGAACGGAGTTTATCGACGGGCTTGTGGTCAAAGGACCGGATTTCAACGAGACAGATTTCGTCCTGCTGAAAAACGACGTGGTGTCAACGTTCCAGTTGAACATGGAGCTTTTCGGGAGGGTGATCGGCCCTTTTTTAACGGACAACTTGTAAGACTGTCAACGGTTTTTCAGGTTGCCCAGGCGAAAAGCACCGAACTGCTCCAGTTGTTCAGCAAGGAGAATCCCCTGTGGGAAACATACCTGTTATTCGCCCGGATTTTCGGAATGAGCCGCAGGGAGTTCGAGGAACTGAGCATAGATGAGATCGGAGCCACTTTAGCCCATATTTACGCAAATAAACTGCACGAGAGGCAGTTGTTGTAGCTGCCTCTCTTAATTCTCTTTCAAGATGATCGATTACGGAGTAAAGATCAACGTAGGCGGAAATGCTCCTACAGTAATGGGGCAACTGTTTACCATTTCCCAAAAACTGGATGCAATCATGCAGAAATTAAATAGCATGTCGTCCAAGCTGGGAGACACATTCCGTCGTACCGGTACTTCGGCCCAGCAAGCCACTCAAAAAGCGGAATCAGGTTTTAAACGAGTATCAACGGCTATTGGGGATGCACGACAAAAGCTCGATAGGCTGAATTTCGGCTTTCGTGGATTAGGCTCCAGGCTGGCCGGATTGGGCTTGTCTATTGGTGCTGTCGATATTGGCCGCAGAATCATTAATGCGGGAGCCTCGGAAGAAGATGCCCTTGCCCGTTTGCGATTTGCACTCAAAGATGAGGGGAAAGCCCGGGCTATGCTGGGTGATTTGAAGCAAATGGGTAGGACTATGCCCATTGCGATAAGCGATATTTATAAACAAGCTGGTTTTCTTGCTCCTGTTTTCAAAGAAAACACACAGAAATACCTGAAGATGTTTGCCGATGTTGTTGCGGGCTCCGGTGGTGACTTTGGTAATATCGCTTTTAACTTTGCTCAGATCAAACAACTAGGTCGATCGCAGGGTATCGACTTAAAGCAGTTTGCTTATCAGAACATTCCGATTTTTGAGGAATTAAGCAAGCTAATCGGTAAGAGCACCGAAGAGATTTTGAAAATGTCCACCGAGGGCAAGATTTCTTTTGACATTGTTGCCAAAGCCTTCGAAAATATGACTAAAGAAGGCGGAATCTATTTCGGTGCCGTTGAAGCCAGGGCAAAGACATTTCGGGGGCAATGGCAGATCATCGCCAATAAGCTCGAAGAGATTTGGGTGAAATTCTTTGAGAAAGCCAGACCCTATTTACAACAGTTCAGCGATTGGGTGGAAAAGCAGATTGAAAGTTTTGACGAACTGTACCCAACAATAAAGAATGTTGGCAAAGTTCTTCTTGCTGCTTTCACAGGGAAAATACTTATAAACGGGATAGCCAATTTTATTCGCAGTCTGACGATTATCAAAAATTTATTGGAGGCTATAGGACTTATTGAAACTAAAAATTTAGCAACAGGCCTTGGTAAACGGATTGCAATGACATCTATGGGGCGAAATATTTTAAGTAAGGCAGGTCCGATCGGCGCTTTAGCACTGGCAGCAGGCGAAACCGCACTTTGGATGAATAGAGAGTTGAATGAAGCCCAACGAAAACAACTCGCTCCCTATGTCGTTGATATATCCGATTTAAGTGAAACCTCTGATGAAGGCCTAGTAAAATATAAGGCACAGCGTCTAAATGAATCTATCTCTGGTTTACAAGAACGTATTGACAATTTACAGCCAAAAGTCGACGAATCGTTTTTTGGACAAGGAAGTTCTTTGTTGAAAGCGTTTAAAAAACTCCAGGAAGAAAACAGGCTTAAATTTGAAGGTGTCAAAGATATTATGATGAAGCAATGGGAGAACTCCATTACTCCAACTGGCCAAAATATCGCCGCTATCAATAATGTCAACACCGACCTCTCCCCCCGTGGTGTCTCCGGCAACGGCGGTATCAAAAACTTCCAGATCACATTCAATTCTCCCGTGGTTCAGATCGACGATAAACATGTAGAGGGAGAAAAGTACACCCCGGAACAATTAGGACAAACAGCCGCTAAAGAGTTTGTCAATATTCTCACTCAAATCGCTGTACAGTGATGAGCAAAGCAAAGGAGTTTATACGCAACTTGTTTACATATATCGGAGATTACAATGCAGCCTCTCCTGATAACGTGACGTATGTTGAATTCAATAATACCAAGTTCTCCGTACAGATACAGCCGTTTTTTGAGCTGAATACTTCACACGGCAAGGTCATCGCTCGCTCGCAGATTATTGACGGAGAAGAGGCGTTTGAACGCATGAGTATAAAGACCTCAAAAATCACTTTCAGGGGGACTATCCTTGTGGATAAGTGGAAAGCAACTCTGGGAGACCTTGCAACACTTGGACGAGGGGCTACACAAATAGTTACAGGTACCCCTGATTGGAATGATGCGCAAAGGCAAAACGCGATGCTGGAAGCCCTTGACCTGATAAATCGTCAGGTATTCCAAGTCAACGAGATTATAGAGGTCAAAAACCCTTACCTAAATAAACTCGGTATCGAATACATCTTGGTGGAGAGTATGACCACCAACCCACTGATCGGATCGGTAGGATTCGAGTACTCGATTGAAGCGTACGATGCAACCAGCAAGAAAAACAACAAAGAAGAAACACTTATAATCTCGCAATAATGCTGTACCTGATCGCGCATGTTCAAGTTTCATTCGGCGAAAACTACGAGAAAAAACTATCCTCGGTGGTTCGGGTTTCTGTGAATGATTCTATCGACGGGATCGGCGCACGGTGTGAAATCACCTGCCCTCTAAATGCCCGGATCGAGAAAGACGGCGGGACACCGTTTATAGCGCCAGTGCGGACTGCTTTTAAGGCTGGGGATAAAGTACGGGTAAAAGCATGGTACGACGACTACCCGGAAAGAACTTTGTTTGAGGGCTACGTGTATCAGATCAGGGAGGGAACCCCGAGTACGATAGTTTGCGAGGATCAGGTTTATTTACTGCGCCGGGGCATCCTGAATAACGTGTGGAATAAACCCGTCAAGCTGAAAGAAATCTTGAGATACGTGTGCTCATCGCAAGGGGTTGAGGTTTCCGATGATGTGGCCGATGTGGAGTTTATCAAATTCTCCATCAAAGACTCTTCACCTTTGTACGTGTTGCAGCAGATCAAGAGTGAAATGTGGCTCGTGGTTACCTTTCGGGACAAAAAGTTGGTTGCAACGGGCATCAGCGCTACCAAAGGAAATAATGTCAAGCTGGCCAGCGACAGAAACGTGATCGGTTGCAATATCCAACAGCCCGACGGAGTATGGAAACAATTTAAACTGAAAGTCGAGTACACAGATAAAAACGGGAAGAAAAAGAGCTTTACCGTTGGGGACCAGGAGGGGCAGATAAGGGTGGTTGACTGCACCTCTGTAACGAAAGAGAACGCCGAATCTTTCGTCAATACTCATGTACTGGATAACCTGCGGACCGGCATGTATGAAGGAACGCTTACCACCCTGCTCTATCCGGAAGTTAAGCTGTTCAGTCTGGTGGATTACAAGGATAAAAGTTTTTCATCACTGAATGGCACCTATAAGGTGAAGCGCGTAGGGGTGACTATCGACACTCAAGGATGCAGGCAAACATTAACATTGGCACAGATCGCAAGTGATATGCCCGTGCCGCAAACCACCCTCAGCAATGGATAATTATACGGATTACGCGGTAGCCCAATTATCCACGCTTTTACGGCAGTTTTCTATGCAGGGCAGCATTATCCAGGGCACGATCACCGCCGTAAACAAGGATGATAACACCTGCACGGTGTCGGTCGAGGATGCGGAAGGAGGTTCTTTGGAGTGGGAAGGAGTACCATTGCGGGTATTGTCGGTAGAAAGTAATTACATGATCTACCCCAAGCCCGGCACCGATTGCTCGGTATGTTTCTACGGAGGAAACACCCGAAGCCCGGCGGTGTTGGATTTTCAGGATGCCGAGAGCATTAAAATTACAGGGCAAACGAACATAGATATTCTGTCGGATCAAATAACCCTGAATAACGGTGATTTGGGTGGCATTATCAAAATAAACACTTTAACTGATAAATTGAATGCTCTGGTGGACGCTTTTAACAATCACACCCACAATGTTACCGGAGTCCAGCCGGGTACCGGATCGGTGGTAGCCCCGGCACCGACCGGAAAAGCGGCAGAATTTGTCGCAGCGGATTACGAGGACACTAAAATAACGCACTGATGCAGGATTTGAGATTCAACCCGAGGGAAAGGGATATATACATTGAGAGCGGCGATTTGGATGTTGCCGCAGACCGCGATACCGGGCTGCAAAACGGGTTTATCCTTGCGGGAACGGCCATGTGCACCCCTCTCTATCCTCCTATCGGATTATCCTTAGTGGATGCTATCGGGTCTGAACTTTTGCCCACGCTGATCCGCTGGCAAAACATGGCCTATACGGACGGCGCTCAGAGTGCTGAATACCAGGTGCAAGGGAATGATGTAGTTCTAATAACAGAATATTGATATGGCAAGTTTCAATGACATACTGGCGAACGTACAAGCGGCAATCCCCCAGCTTACGAATACCTCTGCCGGGTCGGTGTATCAGCGGATCATCAAGGCTTTTTCGGATGTGATCGATACCGTCCGCACGGAGATCGGCAATACCTGGACGACGATACAGTCTTATGTAAGGCAGAATAGGTACGGGAAAGCCAAATATTACGAAGATGCGGCTAAGGCTTTTCAGTATGGGGATAATTTGGAGTTCGACGAGAATTACCAACCCTACTATCCCACTATCGATACCACAAAACAGATCGTCAAACAGGCATCGGCCGATATATCGACCTCTACGGTGGAAATCGGGGGTGAGGATTATCCGGTTTCTACCCTGTCGTTAAAGGTGGCCGCACAGAATGAAAACGGGCAGCTGATTCCTTTGACTGACGAACAAAAGCAAGCTTTCGATACCTACATGAAGAATTTTGAAATTCCAGGCATCCTGCTTAATAAGTATTCGCTTGCTGGCAATGTGATCAAATTTGCCACGATGAACTGCGTATACTCGCCGCAGTACGATCAGGCGACGGTTGCATCCGGTGTAGTTGCGGCTATGGAGCAGTTCAGGGATTCGATGAGCTTCAATTCTGCTTTTTACCCGAATCACCTTGAGCAGTACGTGCGGAGCAATGTGCCGGGAGTGGTGGATTTTTATCTGGCAGGCGGTCAGATTCAGACCGACACGGGTTGGCAGCCTTTTACCGAAAGCGTAATAGTCCCTGCCGGGTATTTCAATTACGAAACCGACTTTGAGAAGAATATAACTTATGTTTCGGGAAACTGACATACGAAAGCTCACCATGCTCTACCTCCGACAATATTGGTCGGTGACTAAATCGCTGACCTTATCGGTGGCTTATAGGTTGGTGTACTGCTCGCTCACTCCTTTGCACACTCCACTGGCTGATTTGTTTGCTTTTCGACTAAAACAGAAACTTCTCGCCCTCATCCCGTGGACGTATGGCTCAGCCTTGAAGTATTTGCGGGATCATTATTCCGAGCAGATAGATTTTGAGTATTTAGGGGCGAACGAGACTGTATGGTTGGCTCCGGACGATGCCTCGAATGATGTGTGGCTGACATCGACGACAGCCGATCCGGTCTATCTGGCCCCAAATCTGGAAAGTGTGAGCGGCATTAATATTCTAGTAATATGGGTTCCTCAGTCCTTAATGGATGAGAACGCTTTGTATTCTCAGTTTCTGGCAGATTTGAACACTTTAATTCTTGATGGGATAACCTACAAAATCAAAGCTATATGAGTTCGATAAAGAAATACAACGTTCAGGAGACGAACAAAACTCCTTTTTTGCAGTCAGATGCTGCTCAGTGTACAGACAACGTTATGACGGCTGTTGCCGGCTTGGCTGACGTGCACTTTGCTATTTTGAGTGGCCTGACGTACAGCGGGAATGCCTACGGGGCGGGATTGGTGGTTATGGATGGAGTTATTCGCTCGGTTCCAGCAGGGGCTACCCGGTCGAGTTATCTGGCCCCTCTCGACAATCAAACGGATGTCCGTCCCACCAAATCCGGCAGCACGGCACCGGTATATACGGAATACACCACGCAAATTAGCGCCAGTGATACGGGCTACCCGCAACTTACAGAGGCGAATGTTGCCAAATATAGCGGGTGGATTGCTCCGGGGCAGATTCAGCCGGAAGCTATCACAACTCCAGCTATCGCGCCTAATGCTGTGTCGAACGCTAAACTGGCGAATATGCCTGCTCAGACGGTCAAAGGGAATGCTTCCACACAATCTGGGCCTGCTACTGATTTAACGGGGTCGCAATTGTCTTCCTTACTTGGATTGTACCCTTATCCGGATTTGGATTCCGAAACCGAAGTAATTATAGAGGGATTGACATTTAACGGAAAGCAGGTTTACGGAAAGAAATACAAAGCGCAGGTAGATTCCAGCCTTGTATATCCAAGTGGTCAGGTGATAACCCTTGAGACAGGGGGTATTGATGCCGTATTGGGGGCTATTGGATATGTCGGCATAAATCAGACTAATAATTCAAGAACATACACCCGCAGACTGCCTGTTAATGCGTATTCTCAAAATATCCTGTCGAGTATAGTATACACCTATTCAGAAACATCAGCCATGACTCTGAATGTTTATCAACTAGACACAACAATAGGCGGTATCGGGGGCGGCAAAACGAATTATATTGAATATTCATTTTTTGTATTGTACACCAAAGGCACACAGCAGTATTTGAATTTATCGCCTTCATCTATGACGATCAACGCCGCCGGGGGTGGTTTCTCTCTGCGTGTGAATTGCCCCGCTTCACTATCATGGAGTATTTCATCTCTTCCTGCGTGGATAAGCGCTTCTATAGAATCTGGTACAGGAAGTACTCAAATATATTTTACTGCAACTGCTAATACCTCTACCTCTCAACGTACCGGGACGATTGAAGTTTCCGGAGGATCATTATCCGGTTCGTGCAGTGTTACACAAAATGGGGCGGAAGCTCCCGGAAAAGATACAATTAATGTATCTGTATCTTATCAGGATAATGATGTTACTGTGCTGCTTTCGGCAACCGCAAAGGATGCACTTACCATACATGGCGATTATGGTAATGGTGTCAGCAAGGAAGGTGAATGGGATATATCGGTACCTGTGGGAAGTTCAATGGGAACTACAACAGTAATGGGCACAGTGGCCGGGGTTGACATACTTTCAATTAACGGAGCTGAGACAAGTCCGTATGAAGGGGATAATGCTAAATATTCATGGTAATGGATTATACAGTAAAGCAAGGCGAAACAATTTTGGATGTCAGTGTAAATGCGACCGGTTCACCTCTGAATATAGAGAAGATTCTTGATGCCAATAATATTGATACTTGGACTCCAACACTTGTGGCCGGTCAACAATTGACGATCCCGGATGATGTCGAATTGCAGACAAACAATCTGCGGGATTTGCAACGCTACCCGGTTGCAGATTGCGGATTTATATCTGCGGAAGAATTTGACCGATTGACAATGGAGTTGGAAGATTTAATATTCCCCGTTCTTTTGGCGACAGAAGACGGTCGGATAGTTATAACAGAAGATGGTTATGCAATTAGCTTGAGACGATATGGAAATTCAAAAGGTTAAAATCAGTGATCTTCCTGTTACAGAAGATTTAAATGGCCTCAAGACGCTAGGTACCACGGCTGAAAACACAAGTAAGGCGGCAGAACTGACGTTTATTGCTGACGCTGCTACTTCTGCCAATGAGGCCGCCACCAATGCGAATCAGGCGGCAGAGAATGCGAATACTTCTGCCACCAATGCAGATGCTAAAGCGGAAGCGGCCCAAAAAGCGGCGGATAACGCAACCGCGTCGGCTAATCAGGCGGATCAGGCTGCTGTTAACGCTAATACAGCTACAACCCGAGCAACGGCAGCGGCGGAAAAAGCAGAAAATGCCGCAGACGTAGCTATTGGAGTTGTAAATGAAGCCCAACAGGCTACTGCTAATGCCAATCAAGCCGCACAATCTGCCAATGAGGCCGCCACCAATGCGAATCAGGCGGCTACATCTGCTAATGAGGCCGCCACCAATGCGAATCAGGCGGCTACATCTGCTAATGATGCTGCAACAGAGGCGCATACTCAGGCTGAATACGCAAAGACCCAAGGAGACTATGCCAAAGCCGAAGGAGATCGAGTCTTAGCCGAGAAAGGTCAGCCGGGAGGACTGGCAGAACTGGACGAAAGCGGCCGGGTTCCTTCTTCACAGCTACCGTCTTATGTAGATGATGTAATAAACGTAGCGACTTATAGCCAACTCCCCAATCCGGGAGAATCCGGTAAAATATACATAACGGAGGATACCAATTTGACGTATCGCTGGAGCGGATCAGGGTATGCGGAAATCAGCCCTTCATTGGCTCTGGGGACGACAGCCGAAACAGCCGGACGTGGCGATTGGACGCAGGCGGCTTACAATCACTCGTTAATCAAAGACGGAAGCAACCCGCATGAAACCACCTTTGCGAGCTTGCCGGATAAGCCTACGTCCCTGCCTCCGGGTGGCAATGCCGGTGGTGATCTGACCGGGACCTACCCTAATCCGACTATAGGTGCAGGGAAAGTGACCACCGCAAAAATCGCCGACGGAGCCGTGATCGCCGCAAAACTGGCAGAACAATATATCGTAAATCGGGGTGCTATTTCGGATTTGAATAACGCCACGACTTACGGTTTTTACACCTACGACACGACTACGCAGAACGCGCCTACTTCTTACGGAAGCGTTATTGTCGTCGAAGGAACCGGGCATGAAGCAAATTGGGTACAGTTGGCATTGGGGTACTCTTCGGGAGATGTCAATCCGTCTATTTTTATACGACTAAGACAAAGTTATACTGTTTGGGGCCCATGGGTTAAAGTTTGGAACTCTAACAATTTCAATCCGGACAGCAAGTTAAGTTACAGTGAGTTTGGCGGAGATTTAGATACGATAAGCACTTCCGGAATGTACCGACTTCTGTCCGGGTGCACGAATATCCCGCTAGGAAGTTCGCAAGGATGTTTCTTACTGCACACGAATTGGGATGCCAACGCCGCCCAGCAGATGTATTTTGTTTACTCCACCACCGACATCTACATCCGCAATAAAGTGAATGGGACATGGAAGCCGTGGCAAAAGGTGTGGAATGCGGGCAACTTCAATCCGAACAACTACCTGCCACTATCCGGCGGGGTAATGTCAGCACGTGGTTTATATCCACAGCTTTCCATGCCTATGCCTACCTCTGTGTCAGGAGATTCTATTTTCTTGCACATAGGCGTATCGAGTGATAGTAACGTTAAGTTACGAAGGTATAATGCCACTTCGGATTCTTTCTCCGAACTCTCGTTGTCCAATACGGGATTGACTGCTATTTTTAATGGAGTAAGTAGGACGATTTACGATTCCGGTAATTTCAATCCGGACAATTACCTGCCGTTGTCAGGTAATAAAATGATTACGGGAGACTTCCAATTTGAAGACGGAGTTTCTGTAAGGGATGCTGCCGGTAGGAGCGTTGTTGGGTTACTTGATGTAGCCGGTGATGGCGTGTGTGTTGCCGTTGGAAATGGTAGCAGGAAAACCCGCATTGTAACTCCCGATGACACTCCTGTGTATAGAAATGATAGTAAAGGCGCGTATAGAATCTACGATTCCGGCAACCTCGGCGATGCAACCACTTCCCAGGCCGGGCTGATGTCGGCGGCTGACAAAACCAAGCTGGATGGACTTTCTGGCGGTGGATTGAATATTCCTGCCTCCGGAGAGGTTGCGATTTCAGGATGGACGTATAACGGAAAACAAGTTTATGCGCAAAGATGGACCGGGGAATTTACCGGGGTTACTAAAAACCTTACCACAATTAAGGGGTTGTCTGCTATATTAATGAAAGGCGGCACCTTGTTTCTTTACGGATCGCAATCTAATTCAGTGGGGTTAGGTAGTTCTCAATGGAATCAAACTACTGGAGATATAACACGTATATCGGATTTACAATATAACCTATCAACAGGATCGGTAAAAGTAGCAGCGTGGTATGGCGGTACAAGTTCTCCTACCACTGTTAATTGGTCTTATGAAGTATGGGCAGCCTACACTAAATAATCATTAATCTTTCAAACAATGACAAAATCAAACCTTTGGCAGATCATCATCGGGATGGTGGTGACTGCAATCTGCGGAGTAATCCTGAACATGGGCGTGTTCTCGTTCTTTCCTGCGCTGATCGTGGCGATTGCGTGGGCCGGAATCAAACAAACCTCCGGTAAGGAGTACAAGGACAAAAACGGTAACTACGTGAAGCCGAAGTTCTGGAAAGACTTTGTGCCCGTGATGGCCGGCGCGCTGGTTATGTGGGCCATCGTGATGATCGGATAGGAAGGAGGCGGCCATGCAACAAAGAAACATCCTTTCGGGCTTTCTGGCGACAGTCCTTTCGCAATTTTACGAATTTATGCTACCGTTGGCCGGGGTGTTTCTCGCCGCCGTGATCCTAATCCTGGTCGATTTAAGGTTCGGTGTGGCTGCGGCCCGTAAACGAGGCGAAACCATCCGCTTCTCGCGGGCCGTGCGCCGGACACTTAACAAGATGGCCGATTACCTGTGTTGGATTCTATTGGCAGGGGTTATCGGGCAGACCTTCGGTGAGCCGTTCGGCATCCCCGTCCTGCCGCTGCTGATCTTGCTGGTGATCTTCGGCTGTGAAATTAACAGCTGCTATGCGAATTACTTCGAGGCGCGCGGGAAGCGAATGCGGGTCAATATCTTCAAGTTGTTTGCCAAGAAAGCGGATATTATCGAACCGGAAGAAGTAGATACGAATGATAACAACGACAAAAAATGAAATACTTTACCATACCCGAACTGACCGCCTCGGCCAAGGCCCGGGCGCTCGGGATCGACAACACCCCGCCGCCGGGGGTGAAAGTCAAACTTTCGACACTCGTAAACAACCTGCTCGACCCGATCCGCGAAAAGTGGGGCAGCCCGATCACGGTCAACAGCGGTTATCGGTGCCCGGAATTGAATAATCGTGTTGGCGGCGTACCCACCAGCCAGCATGTCCGGGGAGAAGCCGCCGATATTACCGTCGGAAGCCCGGCCAAAAACAACCAACTGTTCAAAATGATCGTGGACGGAGGCTTTGATTTCGACCAGCTGATTGACGAACGTGATTATAGTTGGGTGCATATTTCGTATTCTGCCGGAAAGAACCGACATCAGATATTACACTTGAAATAATTGTGCGGCATGAAAAACTTTGGCACATACACCCTCATTATTCTTTTATTCTTTGGCATGTTCTTTCTGGGGCGCTGGACAAAGAATTTCGACCCGGTTAAGATCGTACAGTACGATACTTTGCCGCCAGTCGTGCGTCTCGACACGGTCAGAGATACGGTGCCGGTACCGAAATACGTGCATATCGTTCGGTATGACACCATCCACGATACAGCAGACGGGAAACCTATTCACCTTCCTATTCCGATCGGTCGTTACCTGTTTACCGACGATTCGACCTATCGTATGGAGGTAGAGGGCTACAATGTGCAGGCAAACAGTATCGAGGTCTATCCCCGGACGGTTACACAAACCGTTATCCAGCGGGTCGGGGTTCCCGGCAGGCCGAAACGCTGGGGGATCGGCGTGAGCGCCGGAGCGGCTTTAACGCCAGAGGGGGTAAAGCCGTATTTGGGGGTGGGGGTGCAGTATAATTTGGTGGTGTTTTAATTCTTGTTGAGGTAGTCAATTACCCGCCTATTGGCTTCGTCTATCTTATTTTGGTCGAAAGAAATGTATATATCGGTTACATCCTTTTTCCCATGTCCAAGCGCGGCCGCAATGGTCTCTTTGGGTATCTCCAGATAGGCGGCAAGTGTAGCCCATGTGTGCCTCGTGTAGTAGGTGGATAAGAATGGGAAGGCCCCCTCTTTATCTTTTTTGCCTCGTTTCCCCACCCTTGTATATCCAAACTCTTTCAGGTTGCGGTTCATTCGATGCAGGTAGTTTTTATAGTTAGAGTAGCGCTCATTAATATTTAAGAGGAAGTTTTTACCCCGGTATTTATTAATGATTGCTTCTGCTTCAGGTTCTATTTTGATCGAGTATAACCTACCTGTTTTAGCCCTCCGGAACTCTACCCGCCCATTGTCTATTTTGGTTAGTCCGGCTAAGTCGATCATGTTAATGCCGCGTAGATAGAACATTAGCATAAAGATGTCTATATACTGCTGTTCGTGGGGTTCGCACGGCCAATCCCGTATAGCTCGGAGTTGATCTATAGTAAGGGATCGTTTTCGGGTCTCTTCCGATTTTAGTTTGAATTTGCGGAATGGATATAGATTCTGTTCGGCCTTGTCTTCGTTTATCGCATCATTGAATACTGCTCGAATATTGCGGATGTGCAAATTGATGGAGTTAACGGACAGCCCTTGTCCTTTCAGAAATTGCTCGAATCCTTTTAGCCAGATTATATTAATATCAGAGAATGCCAGTTTTCCGGGCGAAAACAGCTCTATTTTCAATAAAGTCTGATGATATATGTCTTTGGTTGATTCTTTTTCCCGAGTTGAAATAAAACGCTCAAAATGCTCGGAAAAGGTATACGCTTCATCTGCGACTGCCCCCAATGATGATTCCACATATTTTTTAATTTCAACGGGAGACATCCGGTTAATGGCTCCGGTTATTTCCAGCTTGAAGATGGAATTGGTAATGTCGAGGTAGCGCTGTTTGACGTATGTATTTAGGAACCTCCTGTTAGGGTGGCGCACTACTTCCCCATTTTCCCACTGATCCTCTCTGAGGGATATTTTTAGATTGATAAGGCAGCCATCTTTGGCATTGAGCCCGATTTTGATCTTTAACGGAAAGGTCCCGTCAGCTTTGCGTCTTCTCGTGTCGAGGTAATACCAGATTGAAGCCATATTTCACCCTTAAATTTGCACCTAAATTTGCACGGTATACGTCAACAAACATACAAAATATTACCTATTTGTCTACTTTTTGAATGGGAAATTCGGCTGAAAATCGCCGTGTGGACAATAAAAAAGCCTCAGAATTTCAGCTAATTGCTTGATTCTGAGGCTTGCGGTATGGACGGGACTCGAACCCGCGACCTCCTGCGTGACAGGTATAAAATTATGCGGTATAATACGTTTATTTAT
>ENA-ORLY01000886-ORLY01000886.1-human-gut-metagenome-genome-assembly--contig:-NODE-886-length-39490-cov-3.320097_pt1 | contig 39490 bp, 39 predicted proteins | sample MGYA00243071_ERZ508832 | MGnify/ENA primary metagenome ERZ508832 (study PRJEB26277, sample SAMN04329777) | human gut metagenome | biome: human-associated habitat | host: Homo sapiens | place: USA... | reverse complement strand
TGTTCTGTTCGGGATCGAGCACCTCAAGCAGCGACGCGGACGGATCGCCCTTGAAGCTCTGACCGAGCTTATCGATCTCATCGAGCAGGATGAGGGGGTTATTCGTGCCCGCCTGCTTCACAGCCGCCATGATGCGGCCCGGCATGGAGCCGACGTAGGTGCGGCGATGGCCCATGATGTCCGCTTCGTCGCGCACGCCGCCGAGGGAAACGCGCACGTACTTGCGGCCGGTCGCCTCGGCGATGGAGCGCGCAATGGACGTTTTGCCAACGCCCGGCGGGCCGACAAGGCAAATGATCTGCCCCGTCGCCTGGTCAGAGAGCTTGCGTACGGCGAGCGTCTCCAAAAATCTTGCTTTAACCTTTTCCATGCCGTAATGGTCGCGGTTGAGAATTTTCTCCGCGCGGTCGAGGTCCAAGCGCTCCTTGGAGCTCGTGTTCCACGGCAGCTCAAGGCACGTTTCGAGGTACACGCGCATGACGGAGCCCTCATGCGAGCCGTATGGCATTTTGGCGAGGCGGTCGCACTCTTTTAAGAGCTTTTCGCGCGCAACCTGCGGCAGGTTTAATTTTTCTATTCTCTGGCGGAATTCGTCGGATTCCTCCTGCGGGTTATCCTCTTCGCCAAGCTCGCTTGCAATGGCGCGCATCTGCTCGCGCAGCATGTAAACGCGCTGATTTTCATCCATTTGCTCCTGCGCCTTTTGCGAAATTTCACGTTCGAGCGATAAGACTTTGATTTCATCGCTCAAAATATCATTGAGTTTTGCAATGCGCTTTTCCGGGTGGAGCTCATCGAGAATGCACTGCTTCTGCTCGAAATCGAGCGAGATGTTCGCTGCGATAAAGTCGGCCAAATCACCGCAGTCCTTCTGCTGCATAACGCCGAGCAGAATATCCGGCGGCACCTGACGGAACCAGCGGATGTACTCTTCAAATCTCTCCTGTGCAATGCGGCTGAGCGCTTCCGTTCTTGCGGTGTGGCGTGCGGCGATCGGCTTGCACACGCACACGCTGCCCGTGAGGTACGGCTCATTTTGCACAACGGACATAATCTCCGCGCGCTCGATGCCTTCCACATGCAGCTTGATGCCGTTATCTGCGGTGTGTACCACCTGCTTGATGCGGGCGATGACACCGATTTTATAGAGGTCTTCCGCCATGGGCTCGCTTTCCGAAAGGTCAGTCTGCGTGACGATGAACATCTCGCGGCTATCCGTATCCAGCGCCGCTTTGGCGGCCAGAACGGACTTTTTTCTGCCGATATCAAACTGCACGATCATGCCGGGGAACACGACGACTCCGCGTACGGCGAGTACCGGCAGAACTCTCTCTTCCTCAAGTATGGTTTCTTTCATATAATTATCAAATCCTTATAAATCAGACAAGGCTGCGCAGCAGGGATCGCTGCACAGCCTGTATGATGATCACTATGATGCCGAATCCTTGCGAGCGCGTCGTTTGGGTTGTGTCATTTTGATCTTTACCGGGACGCGGTCGGGATTGTGCACGATTTCAGGCGCAGCGCCGTTCTCTACCGAATCCTTGGTAACGGTGATCTTTTCGATCGTATAATCGCTCGGGACCTCAAACATCAGGTTCTTCAGCGTATCTTCCATGATGGAACGCAGGCCGCGGGCGCCGGTCTTGCGGGCAATGGTCTTTTCCGCAATAGCGTCAAGCGCTTCGGGTGTGAACTCCAAATCGACCTTATCAAGGTCAAAGAGCTTCTTATACTGGCTGACAAGGCAGTTTTTCGGCTCTGTGAGGATGCGCACAAGTGCGGCTTTGTCGAGGTCGCTCAGCGCGGTGATGACCGGCAGACGACCGACAAGCTCCGGGATGAGGCCGAACTTGACGAGGTCGTGCGGGGTAACTTCTTTCATCCACTCCGTGTTATCAAGCTCGTCTTTGCTCTTGATGACCGAGTTAAAGCCCAGCGTCTGCGCTTCGGTGCGGCGCTGAATGACGCTTTTAAGGCCGTCGAACGCACCGCCGCAGATGAAGAGGATGTTCGAGGTATCGATGTTGATGACCTCCTGCTGCGGGTGCTTTCTGCCGCCCTTTGGCGGGACGCCGGCAATGGTGCCCTCCAGAATTTTGAGCAGTGCCTGCTGCACGCCCTCGCCGCTGACGTCACGCGTGATGGACGGGTTTTCGGACTTTCTGGAGATCTTATCGATCTCATCGACATAGATAATGCCGTGCTCGGCACGCTCAATGTCGTAATCTGCTGCCTGAATGAGACGCAGCAGGATGTTTTCAACGTCTTCGCCGACATAGCCGGCTTCCGTCAGAGTCGTTGCGTCCGCAATGGCGAACGGAACGTCCAAAAGCTTTGCAAGCGTCTGCGCAAGATAGGTCTTGCCGACGCCGGTGGGACCAAGCAGCAGCACGTTGCTCTTTGCAATCTCCACGCCGCCGTCTTCACCGCTGAAGAAAATGCGCTTATAGTGGTTATAGACCGCCACCGCGAGCGTCATTTTGGCTTCGTCCTGCCCGATGACGTATTCATCGAGCTGCTTTTTGATCTCCTGCGGCTTCGGCAGCACCATTTCGGCGCGCGGCTCGTTTTTCGGCTGCGGGCGGCCGCGGTGGAGAGAATCTTCATCCGCGATGATGTCCATGCAGAGCTCTACGCATTCGTCACAGATATACACGCCGTTGCCGGAGATCAGGCGCTTTGCCTGCGACTGCGGCTTCCCGCAGAAGGAGCAGCGCACTTCGTTATCATTTCCGAAATTATTCGGCATGAAAACACGCCCTTTCGTTATTTCGATTTCGTTGCGATGACCTTATCAATAAGGCCGTACTCCATGGCCTGCTGTGCGGTCATGAAGTTATCGCGCTCCGTATCCTTGCAGATGACTTCGTACGGCTGACCCGTACGCTCTGCGAGGATGGTGTTGAGGCTCTTCTTCGTCTGAAGAATACGCTCTGCCTGAATCTGGATATCCGTAGCCTGACCCTGCGCACCGCCGGACGGCTGATGGATCATAATCTCAGCGTTCGGCAGCGCATAGCGCTTGCCCTTTGCGCCGGCAGCCAGCAGGAACGCACCCATGGAAGCTGCCATGCCCATGCAGATGGTGGAAACATCGCATTTGATGTACTGCATGGTATCATAAATCGCCATGCCGGCCGTGATGACACCGCCGGGGCTGTTGATATACAGGCTGATGTCCTTATCGGGGTCCTGACCCTCGAGATACAGAAGCTGTGCTACGACAAGGCTTGCCGTGGTATTGTTCACCTCGTCGTTCAGCATGATGATTCTATCGTTGAGAAGACGGGAGAAAATATCGTAGGAACGCTCTCCTCTGCTCGTCTGCTCCACAACATAAGGTACCAAACTCATCGTACAAACTCCTTTCGCGCTTCTTTTGCTTCGCCCGCTGTCCGATGCAGGGACAGCGGGCGAAAGAAGCGATATATGATATGCTGTTACTATAATACTAACCGTAAAGGCGGTAAATTATTCCTCGGTCTTAGCTTCAGCTGTTTCCTCGGTTTTTTCTTCCGCTGCCTTCTTGGTGCTCTTTCTTCTGGTAGTCTTCTTTGCCGGCTTTTCTGCCTTTACGGAAGCGTTTTCCTTAACAAAGTCGATCGCCTTCTGATTTTTGAGGTCTGCTCTGATCTGCGTCTCTGCAACGAGGTTCTTGATCTGCGCGACTTCCATATTGTACTGCTTTGCGAGTTTCTCGTATTCTTCCTCAACAGCCTCATCGGAAACTTCGAGGTTCTCAAGCTCAGCAATCTTCTCAAGTGCGAGTCTCAGCTTAAGCTGCTTCTCGGACTGCGGTCTGAACTGCTCCTTGATGGCGTTGACGTCCATGCCGGTGTACTTGAGATAGGTCTCGAGGTTCAGCCCCTGAGACTGGAGGCGGTATGCGAAGTTGTTGATGCTCTCCTCAACTTCCTGCTCGTACATCTCTTCCGGAATCTCGCCCTGTACCTTCTCGATGAGTGCATCAAAGATCTGGTTCTCAACGTTCGTCTCTTCCTGCTTCTCGCGGTCGCTCTGCAGCTTCTCGCGGAGGCTGTTCTTGTACTCGTCGAGCGTATCGAACTCGCTTACGTCCTTTGCGAACTCATCGTCGAGGGTCGGGAGCTCCTTGCGCTTGATCTGGTGCAGCTTGATCTTGAAGGTCGCGTCCTTGCCCTTGAGCTCTTCTGCCTGATAGTCCTCCGGGAACTTCACGCTGATCTCGAACTCGTCGCCGACTTCATGGCCGACGATCTGATCTTCAAAGCCCGGGATAAACTGACCGGAGCCGAGGGAAAGCTCGAAGCCTTCCGCCTTGCCGCCCTCGAAAGCCTTGCCGTCGCAGAAGCCCTCGAAATCGATGACTGCAGTGTCGCCCGTAAGCGCGCCTCTGTTATCGACGTCGACCATTCTGGAGTTTCTGTCCTGCACCTTTACGAGCTCTGCGCTGACGTCCTCATCCGTAACTTCGACATTCTTCTTCGTAGCTTCGATGCCCTTGTAGCCTTCAATGGTAATCACCGGCTTCACAACAACGGTGAGCTTCAGCTCGATGCCGTTCTCGCGGGAAACGGAGGTAACGTCCGCATTGGAAACCGCGATGACTTCCAGACCGGAAGCTTCGATAGCGTCCTGCATAGCCGGGCGATAGAGCTTGTCCACAGCAGCTTCAAAGAACACGTTTTCGCCGTACATCTTCTCGATGACGGATCTCGGAGCATGACCCTTGCGGAAGCCCGGAACAGACATCTTCTTGCCCTCGGTCTTTGCGACCTCGGAGAGTGCTTTGTTGAAATCTTCAGCGGAGATTTCGACCTCCAGCTCATACTTGTTGGTTTCGGTTTTGTTGGTTGCCTTTAAGTTCATTTCCTTCTATCCTCTCAAAAATAAATTACAATTTTATTTGGAACACGCGGGCGGATATACCCGTAATGCGCGATACCTTTTGACATTATAGCACACCTGTGCCGAATATTCCAGACAAACCTTTGAATTTTTTGATATTTTATAATTTGTTAAAAATTCAGCCGATTTCTGCGTCTTTTCGCACCAATTTCGGGGTGAAACGGATATAATCACACGAGACAAGGTGCATTTTTATGCCCCCATATTCACCAAGCGGCGCTTTTTTTGCGGCGTGGTCGCCGTGAATGTGCCCGTAGTAGCACTCCTTTACGCCGTATGCCTGCATCGTATCCAGCAATTCCCGGCACTGTGCGGTATCGTACGCCGGCGGGTAATGCAGGAACACGACGGGTGTGCCGCCGAGGGCTTTTGCGGCGTTTAAGGACGCGATGAGACGCCCGTTTTCGCGCGCGACGATTTTTTTATCCTCTGCCGTTTCGGCGTTATAGAGCCAGCCGCGCGTGCCGCAGACCGTAATGTCCCCCACACGCTCGGCGGAATTGAACACGAGCCGCATCGTTTTGAAGCCCTTTTGCGCAAAGAATGTCTCGATCTTGTTGCGCGTGGACCACCAGTAATCGTGGTTGCCTTTTAACAACAGCTTTTTGCCCGGCAGACTTTCGATGAACGCGAAATCCTTTCCGGTCTCTTCCAGCCGCATGCCCCAGGAAATATCCCCGGCGATGACGACGGTATCCTCTTCGGTAACGAGGGCTCGCCAGTTTTTCTCCAGCCGCTCCACATAGTTTTCCCAGCCGCGGAACACATCCATCGGCTTATCTGTACCAAGGGAAAGGTGCAGATCGGCGATCGCGTACAGCGCCATTTTACACTCTGACCGTTTCGCGCACAAAATCTGCCATATCGGCAGCGGCGCAGGTGTTTTCAAAGCGGACGGGCTTCGTCCTTAACGCTGTGATTGGCGCAGGGATCTTTGTGTTTGAAAGCTTCGCGAGCAGCTCGGCCTCCGCAAACGGATCTGCAGGCTTTTCGCAATCGAACGCGTCAAGCACGCTGTCCGGGAATTTATACGGGCTTGCAGTGGAAGCAATGACGGCGGGCGTGTTGTCGCCGGTCTCTTTCAAATACTGCTCGTAAACGCCGACCGCGACCGCCGTGTGCGTATCGCACAGGTAGCCGTCTTTTTCAAACGTATTGCGGATGACTTCAACGGTTTCCTGATCATCGCAGCAGCCGCCGTAGAACAGCGCGCGTACAGCATCGGCCGTCGCGGCGTCTACGGTGTATGCGCCGCCGCTTTGCAGGGCGTTCATCCAGCCCGTGAGCTTTTCGGTGTCTTCGCCGCACAAGTGGTAGAGCAGTCTTTCCAGATTGCTGGAGACCAGAATATCCATAGACGGCGAAATGGTGGTATAAAACGCGCGCTTTTTGTCGTACGTACCGGTGCGGATAAAATCCGTCAGCACGTTATTGCTGTTCGACGCGCAGATAAACTTGTGTACCGGCAGACCCATGCGCTTTGCATAGTAGGAAGCGAGGATGTTGCCGAAGTTGCCCGTGGGCACGACGACGTTGATTGCATCGCCCATCTTAATCTTCTTCGCATTCACAAGGTCGAGGTACGCGGAGAAATAGTAGACGATCTGCGGCAGCAAGCGACCCCAATTGATAGAGTTCGCACTGGAGAACATCTTGTTGTGCCGCGCAAGCTCGGCCTTGAGCGCGGGATCGGTGAAAATTTTCTTCACGCCGGTCTGCGCGTCGTCAAAGTTGCCGTGGATAGCGCACACGCAGACGTTTTCGCCCTCCTGCGTGTTCATCTGGCGCTTCTGCATGGGGCTGACGCCGTTTTCGGGGTAGAACACGATCATCTCCGTGCCCGCGACGTCCTTAAATCCCTCGAGCGCCGCCTTGCCGGTATCGCCGGATGTAGCGACCAGTATGACCGCCGTTTTTCCGTCCGCTGTCTTTTTAAGCGAGCGGGTCAAAAGGTGCGGCAGAATTTGCAGCGCCATGTCTTTAAATGCGCAGGTTGGGCCGTGCCACAGCTCTAAAATATGTTTATTTTCGCCGTGTTCATCGAGAGACACGACCGGTGCGGGGGTGTTATCGTCAAACTTACCGCCGCCGTAAGCGCTTTCGGCGCACGCTTTAATCTCCTCCGGGGTGAAATCCGTCAGAAAGCGCGAGAGCACGTACTCGGCACGGCCGATATAGTCGAGTCCGAGCATGTCGTTTAAGTCCGCTTTCGGGAAGCTCTGCGGAACAAAAAGGCCCCCCTCCTCGGAGATACCCTGTGCGATGGCCTGCGCCGCCGTCACCTGAAGCGCGGCGTTTCGTGTGCTGTTGTAATTCATGGCATCCGCCTCCTAAATCAAGTCAGTCGTATTATACTGTATTCAGGCGTTCCTGTCAAAGCGTTTGAAGAAAGACGCCGCATTTTCAAAGAAAATTTTATCCACAAGCGCTTCCGGCAGATTATGACGCAGGAAAACGTTTGCAATGTCCTCTACGGATTCGAGACCCGTAATGCCATGCGGCATGTCGGATCCGTCAAAATCGCTGCCCATGGCGACGACGTCCGCGCCGCCGAGGGACAAAAAGTGCTCTGCGTGCGCGAACAGGTCTTCAACGTCCGCCTTTGCCGGGTCATCGTTCAAGAATGCTTTGAAATAGTTGAGACCCACAAGGCCGCCGCGGTTGCAGATGATGCGGAACTGGTCGTCCGTGAGGTTTCTCGGGTGCTTGCAGAGCACCTTGGAGTTCGAGTGCGTCGCAATGAACGGGCGCTCGGTGTTTTCGGCCACATCATAAAAGAGTGCTTCGGAAGCGTGAGAAACGTCAATAACGATGCCCTCTTTTTCCATTTCCTTCACGGCAAGCTTGCCGAACGGCGTAAGGCCGAATTTATCGCCGGACATGACGCCGCTACCGATCTCATTGCTGCCGTTCCATGTGAGCGTCATAACACGCACGCCGTTTTCGCGCAGGTGGTGAATATTCTTGAGATCGCCGGCAACGGCAGAGCCGCCCTCTACGGTCAAAATAAACGCTGTACCCTGTTTGTTGCCGAGCTTTTCGAGGTCGTCCCCGGTCTCAATCACGGTAAACGCACCCGTCTCGGCCATTTTGCGGAAATAGGCCGCATGGCGGTCAAAATACTGCAAAGCCGCAGCGCCGCGCACCGAATCGGGCAGCCACACGGCGGCGCACTGCACATACGGCGCAAAGCGGTCACCCTTCTTTACGCTGACGTGCAGGTCATTGTCGATCAAAGATTTGTTTTGGTCAAGGCACGCTACAAGCGTGTCACAGTGCAGGTCAAAATAGCGCATGAAAAGCACCCTTTCGTCATTTTTCGCCTTTGAAAGCGAATTTGATTTTAATAAAAAGCGTTTTCGAGATATTCAATCTTGACTAACGCTCCGTTTTCGGTAAACACGGCAGCGGCGTCAAAGCGCGGCTGCAAATTCGTTTCGTGGTTGATGAGATAATACTGTGCCGTTTTGATGATCTTCGCGCGCTTAGAGGGCGTAATGGCTTCAAACGGATGGCTGAGGCCGTCTGCGCTGCGGGTCTTCACCTCCACAAACGCAAGGTAACGGTCATTCTGCGCGATGACATCGATCTCGCCGAAGCGGCACTTGAAGTTGCGCCCCACGATCTCGTAGCCTTTTTCTTCCAGATATTCCGCCGTCAGCTGCTCGCCGAGGCGGCCGGAACCGGTGTTTGGCATGCACACACCTCCTCAGCCCAGAATTTTCTTTAAAAACGTCTTGCGGTGGATGGGGCACGGGCCGAATTCGTGCAGTGCTTCCACATGCACTTTGGTGCCGTAGCCCTTGTGCTTCTCGAAATGATATCCGGGGTATTGCTTTGCGTATTCCAGCATCACACGGTCTCGGCTGACTTTCGCCAAGATTGATGCTGCCGCGATGCTGGGGCTTTTTGCATCGCCCTTGACGATGGTCTCACCCGGCACGGGCATGGGCGGCATACGGTTGCCGTCGATGAGCACATAATCGCACGCTTTCTGCATATTGTCATACGCACGGCGCATAGCGAGATATGTCGCCTGTAAAATGTTAATCTCATCGATCTCTTTTTCGTCCGCAAAGCCGATACCGTAAGCGACGGCATTTTCTTTAATGACGTCAAAGAGCGCCTCACGCTTTTTTTCGCTTAGCTTTTTGGAATCATTGAGGCCGTCGATGACAAGCCCCTCCGGCAGCCACACGGCAGCTGCGTAAACGGGGCCGGCAAGCGGACCGCGGCCGGCTTCATCGATACCGCAGACGGCGGTATAACCTTTTAAATAGGCTTCATGTTCAAAGGAATAATCCATGGAATTTTCCTTTCCGATATTACTTTAACGGGCGGCCGACGGGCTCTAATGTGATGCGCCCGAGCTTGCCGCCGCGGTATTCGTCCAACACATTCACAGCTGCGCGCTCGGTATCGATTTCGCCGCCGGAAATGAGCATACCGCGCTTTCTGCCGATGCGCTCCAGAATTTCGTGACCCTTAAGTTCTTCTTCGGGACGAATATCCGTTTTATAACGTGTGTTGACGGCTTCGGGATATAAGTCCTGCAAAAGCTCCAACAGGCGGTAAGAAAGTCCCTCAATGTCGAGAATTTCGTCGCGCACGGCACCGGTGAACGCCAAATGTTCGCCGACGACCGGATCTTCAAACTTCGGCCACAGTATGCCCGGTGTATCGAGCAGCTCGAGACCCTTGCCAATCGTGAACCACTGGTTGCGGCGCGTCACGCCCGGTTTATCCTGCACGGCAGCTTTGCCTGCGTTGCCGCCCTTGCAAAGGCGGTTGATGAGCGACGATTTGCCGACATTCGGCACACCGACGACCATGATGCGGATGGGTCTGCCCACCATGCCCTTGCGTTCCCACGCAGCAATCTGCTCACGCAGGATGCTTTTGATCTCCGGCAGCAGGCGGTTTAGGCCCTTGCCGGTCTTGCAGTCGATCGGGATGGCGACCGTTTTATGCTGTTTAAAATAATCCACCCACTCCGCCGTGCGGGCGGGATCTGCCATATCGGATTTATTCAGCAGCACGATTTTGGGCTTATTGCCGATGATGCTTTTCAGCACCGGATTGCGGCTGCTGACCGGGATGCGGGCATCGATAAGCTCCGCGACAAGATCCACAAGCTTTAGGCTGCTTTGGATGGCGCGGCGCGTTTTCGCCATGTGGCCCGGAAACCACTGTACCGATTGTACTTCACTCATACTGTATCCTCTCTGGGTATCTTGTTTTCTTAGTTGTTCTCATTCGTTTTCACAAAACCGAAGCGATCGAACGGGTAAAGCGTGAACACGGCTTCGCCCATGATATGGCGCGTGTCGATCATGCCGATCTCCGCATAACGGCTGTCCCTTGATACGGTGCGGTTATCGCCCAAAACGAACACGCAGCCCTTCGGCACGGTCTGCGGGAACACGAGCGCTTCATACCCGTCATACGGATGGAACGTGATGCCGTTTTCAATGCCGAACTGCGTTTCGTTCAGCGCTTCGCTGTCGATATACACGGTGCCGGTGTCGTAATCGATATCGACTGTCTGCCCCTCCGTTGCGATGACGCGCTTGATGATGGGTTCCTCCAAAACGTTCGTGACAACGACCACGGTGCCCTGCTCTATGTCGTGCCCGAGGTTTGTGACAACGACCTTTTCGCCCTCTACAAAATTCGGCAGCATCGACTTGCCCGTGACGGTAACAACACGGAACAGGAACGTGAACACAAGGATGACGGCCACAAGCGCAAAGACGATCTCCTCCAGCCACTCATACATGGAGCGGACGCCTTTAGACGCGGTTTTGATGTTTTTTTCCATGCAGCTTTCACCAATTTCTGTTTTTACAGTGTATTATTTCTATATAAAGTAAAAAAGGGACAAAGCATTGCCCCTTTTACTCCGTTTGCTATTCGATTTAGCGAACCTGGCTCTTGACCTTAGCAGCCTTACCGACGCGGTCACGCAGATAGTAGAGCTTTGCGCGGCGAACACGGCCCTTACGGACAACGACAATGTTCTTTACGTTCGGGGAATGCAGCGGGAATACACGCTCCACGCCTACGCCGTAGGAAACACGGCGAACCGTGAAGGTCTCGCCTACACCGGAACCCTTGCGGGCAATAACTGTGCCTTCGAACTGCTGAATTCTTTCACGCTCACCCTCGCGGATGTTTACGTCGATACGGATGGTATCGCCAACGTTGAACTCAGGTGCCTGCTCCTTAACGGAATCGGCAGCAATAAGCTTTAATGCGTCCATTTGATCTTCCTCCTGATAATTTTTCAGACATTCATGCGGTACGCGCCGCAGAGGACTGTCCGCTTCAATGACGCGGTTTGCACCGTGCATTGATCCCCATTGGCAGCGTTTGAGGGCCAACGGATTTCAAATGCTTAAATAGTTTATCACAACATGCGGAAAAAAGCAAGTGTTTTTTAACGGAAACCCGCACAAAGATCGCGAAAAAATGCAGATAAACTGCGCATTACGCGAAAAACAGACGTGATTTTCCGCCGTTTTACTTAAATTCGCGGAACGCGCTGTCGAAAAGCCGCGTGCGCTCCACGCGGACGAGCAACTCGCGGTTCAGTACGCGCTCTGCGGCGTCCACAAAGAGCGTCGGGTTAATACCGCCCTGGTTGCCCGCGGGCAAGCGCACCGTCATTTCAAGGCAGCTTGGTTTTTCTTCAAACGTCATGTTTTCAAAGTACGGCTTGATATCGACGATCTTTTCGCCCTTTTTGGAGTGCTTCTTTACCGTAAGCTCCGGCTCGGCAAGCACGCGCTGCATCTCGCTTTTTTCAAACGCCGGGTCTTCGCACTCCAGACGCAGGATGTACTCGGCGTTTGCGACATCGTTGCCCTTCATTTCGGGTTCCGTCACCGCCCACACGCGGATATCATGCGGCAGGCCGGCGTTCAATTTTTCGATGAGCTCCGGATACGGCATGTCCTCGATGAGGCGAATGTCCATCGATTCGTGACGGCCTTCAAAGCCGAGCGAGAGCGGGGCCGCGAACGTCAAGAACACGTGCGGGTTAAAGCCCTCCGTGTACCACAGCGGCAGCTTTGCTTTGTGGAACGCGCGGGACATGCAGCGGTTTAAATCAAGGTGCGAAATGTACCGTGCCGTGCCGGTTTTGGAAAACCAGACTCTAACATCTTTTCTCAACGCAAAGACCTCCTTTAAAGCAGGCTGCACCGCAGGCAGAGCATTTCTCACGGCAGTTCGGCGTCGTCTCAGACGCATAGGCGCGCTTACATTCCTCGATGAGAAATTCCTTTTTAATGCCGTAATCGAGGTGATCCCACGGGAAGACCTCATCAAAGCTGCGCTGGCGGTTTGCGTAGAACGCAGGGTCTATGCCGAGATCTTTAAAGACCTGCATCCACGCGTCAAAATCGAAGCAGTCCGCCCAGCCGTCAAAGTGCATGCCGCGCTTATGGGCCTCCAGAATAACGGCGTTCAGTTTGCGGTCACCGCGCGCGAACACGGCTTCGAGAAAACTTGTCTCCGCGCCGTGGTAGTTGACTGTAAGCTTACGGGAGAATGTGGACTCGCGCAGGAGCTTCTGCTTTCTCTCGAGCATTTCGATGGTATCCTGCCCGAACCACTGGAACGGCGTGAACGGCTTCGGCACGAATGCCGCGGCGCTGACCGTAACGGCGACCTTTCTGCCCTTCTGACGGTTTTCCGTTTCGTAGTACCAATCGATAACCTTCTGACCGAGGCCCGGAATGCCCACGACGTCTTCATCGGTCTCGGTCGGCAGACCGATCATGAAATAGAGCTTCACCTTCGACCAACCGTTGTTGAACGCGATCTGCACGGTGCGCTTGAGTTCTTCTTCCGTGACGTTTTTGTTGATGACGTCACGCATGCGCTGCGTGCCGGCTTCCGGCGCGAACGTCAGACCGCTTTTGCGCACGGACGCAATTTTATCGATGAGCTCCGTGGAGAAGTTATCGACGCGCAGGGACGGCAGAGAAACGCTGACGCGCTCGTCCTCCGACCACGTGTGCAGCGTGTCGAGCAGCTCGAAAAGTCGGCTGTAATCACTGGTGCTGAGCGAGGAAAGGGAGATTTCATCGTAGCCGGTCGTTTCGCACAACCGCTTTGCCTGCCGGTTGATGGTCTCCACGCTCTTTTCGCGGAACGGGCGATAGAGGAAGCCTGCCTGGCAGAAGCGGCAGCCGCGAATGCACCCGCGCAGCACTTCAACGACGGCGCGGTCGTGCACGATGTCGAGAAACGGCACAACGAAATTTTCCGGGAAATACATGTTGTCCACATCGTTGCAAACGCGCTTGCGGATAGTCTTCGGCACGCCGGCGTGCGGGATATAGGCTTTCACGGTGCCGTCTTCGTTGTATTCCACATCGTAAAGCGACGGCACGTACACGCCTTCAATCTGCGCCGCTTCCATTAAGAATTCCTGCTTCGTTTTGCCCTCTTTGCGGCACTTGCGGAACAGCTCGATGACCTCCAAATCCACCTCTTCGCCATCACCGAGGAACAGAATGTCAAAGAAATCCGCGATGGGCTCCGGGTTGCAGGCGCACGGGCCGCCGCCGACCACGATGTTTTTGAGTTCCGTGCGGTCGCGGCTCAAAAGCGGCACGCCGGAAAGCTTTAACATATTGAGGATGTTTGTGAAGCTCAGCTCATATTGCAGCGTAAAGCCGATGAAATCGAACTCGCTGACGGGGTCGCCGCTCTCTAAGCCGTAGAGCGGAATGTCGTTTTCGATCATCGCCTGCTCCATGTCGATCCACGGCGCAAACACGCGCTCGCACCAAATGTAATCGACGTTATTGAAGATCGAATACAGAATCTTGATGCCGAGGTGTGACATGCCGATCTCATACGTATCGGGAAAGCAGAACGCAAAGCGTACGTCCACGTCCTCTTTATTTTTAATGACCGAATTCAGCTCGCCGCCGACGTAACGTCCCGGCTTCTGCACCTTCGGCAGGATCTTGTCCAGTTTTTTATTCAGCATAAAATTACCTTTCGTTTTGACCTTTGCATAACTTATCTATTTTATTATAACCGAACAGCGGGGGAATTTCAACACATGTTCCCCCGCTGTTTCAGAATTAAGTAAAATAAGATGTAAACCGCCAAAAACAAAAGCGTAAAGTTGTAGCCCGTAGAAATCAAAACCGAAAACCCGAGCGTGCCGAGGGTAAGCGCCAGAAGGACGGACGACACGGTTATTGTGCGCTCGGCCGTTTTTTCACTAAATGTGCCGCACAACAGACAGTAAAGCGCGGTGCCGCCGTCCAACGGTACGGCGGGCAGCACGTGGAACGCGAACAGCGTGAGCTGCACGGCAGAATAGGCGCGCGGCAGCGGCAAAAGCAGCAGGAAGCTAAGTAGATTTGCAAACGGCCCCGCAAGCGACACGACGGCGCGACGAAAATCGCCGACGCTTGCCGTCTCCCCCGCCATGTGAATGCCGAGTGCGCCGAACGTGACCGATTTAATCTGCATGCCGCACAGCTTTGCTGCCAGGATGTGCCCCGTCTCATGTACCGCCACCGCCAAAAGCGCGGGCAGCACATGCACACCGCCGTCTAATGTGAGCAGTACGGCCAGCACCGCAAAAAAGCCGAAGCGCAGCGTGAGTACCGTATTATGAATACGGAACGTCATCCTGCAAAATCAAAACAGAGCGGTTCAGCTCCGCATCGTATTTGGCACGCAGCTCGCCATATAGCTCCGGCAGAAAGCCGCGCAGGAAAAACGCCGCAAGCAAAATGAGCACGCATACAAGCGTTTGGAACATGGTAAGGCAAAAGCCGCCGCTTATGGCTTTCTTTGCGGCGGCTCTGTCCTTCGGCACTTGCGCTTCTGTTTCGGCAGGTATCGGCTCGGACGGCTTTTCCTCGTCGTTTGGCGTAGGCGCTTCGTAAAACTGCATGGTTTCCTCCGCTACAAAATGATGCAGATAAGCCCGTTGCAGCCATCATTGATGATGCGCTCAATGGTCTCCCGCACCTTGCCGCGCGCATCCTCCGGCATTCGGGCGAGCTTATTGTGCATGCCCTCGTTCACAAGCTCATGCAGCGATTTGCCGAAAATGTTGGAGCCCCAGATCTGCGACGGATTTTCCTCAAATTCTTTCAGTAAGTACAGCACAAGATCTTCGGACTGCTGCTCCGAGCCGACGATGGGCGTAACCTCCGTGCGGATGCATGTGCGCATCATATGGATGGACGGTGCGGCCGCTTTCAGGCGAATGCCGAACTTGCCGTTCTGCTTGATGATCTCCGGCTCCTCGAGCGTCAGCTCCTCCATATCGGGCATGACGATGCCGTAACCCGTCTGCATCACGTCGTCGTAGGCGCTTTGCAGCTTTGCGAATTTCTTTTTGATCTCGTTCATCTCGATGAGCTTTGTGAGCAGGGCGGTTTCGTCTGTGACCTCCATGCCGGTCTTTTCGCCGAGAATTTTGAAAAACAGCGACGGCATGGGGGTAAGCTCCAGCACGCACGCGCCGCTGCCGAGATCCATGCGCGCGCAGCGGACGGTTTTGAGGTCCTCGCATGCGGCGAGACTACCCGAGACCTGCTGCACCTCGCAGACCCTATGGATATCGCATGCGCCTTTCAGGGTATCGAAAATCTCTTTTTTGAGCCAGTGGTCATCGTCAAGGTCGATGATCCAGCCGGGAATGTCGAGTCGAATTTCCCGCACGGGGAACTGATATAAAAGCTTCCCCAAAATACCCTGAATGTCCTGCTCCGTGATGTCCATGCAGTTCACGGGCAGAACCGGCACGTTATAACGCTCGGAAAGCTCGTTTGCAAGCGCACGGGCTTCGTTCGTATTCGGGTAAACGCAGTTTAAAAGCACAATGTACGGGCGGTTCGTGGACTTTAATTCTGCAATGACACGCGCTTCCGCTTCCTCGTATTCCTCGCGCGGTATGTCGCTGATGCTTCCGTCCGTCGTGATGACGAGCCCGATGGTCGAATGCTCCGTGATCACCTTCTGCGTACCGATCTCCGCCGCCATGTTGAACGGGATGGGGTCCTCAAACCACGGGGTGCGCACCATGCGCGGCTGCTCCTCTTCTATGTACCCGAGGGCGCTCGGCACGATGAAGCCCACGCAGTCGATGAGCCGCACCTTAAACTCCGCCGTATCATCCATTTTTACGGTGACGGCCTGTTCGGGGATAAACTTCGGCTCGGTCGTCATGATGGTTCGGCCCGAGGCGGACTGCGGCAGCTCGTCGACGGCACGGTCGCGCGCGGCCTCATCTTCGATGTTCGGGATGACCGTCGTATCCATAAATTTCTTGATGAAGGTCGATTTGCCCGTGCGCACTGGGCCGACGACGCCGATGTAAATTTCGCCGTTTGTGCGCGACTGCATATCTTTATATACGCTGAATGCTTCCATAGCCATATCCTTTCCGCTGTCTTATTTTCGGCAGATGATCACGGGGCGGTCTTCGCTCAAAACGTCTTCCATACAGTCGTTATGCGTGCGGATGGCGCTGACGCGGGCGTGGTAGCGTTTTGCGATGTCCCAGACCTTTTCGCCGCTTGAAGCGTAATACACCGCCGCGCAGCAGGGCTCCGGCTCGGTGGTCTCATCGAGCTCCGCGCTTTCGAGTGACCGCGCGGCGTATACCACGCGCACCTGTTCTTCCATGCGCAGCTCTGCGGTGCACTCCACCGTGCTGCTGTCCGTAATGACATACTGCACGGATGTAATCTCGCCGCGCACACTGCGGCGTCCGACGATTTCTGCGGTATGGACATCGGTGAAATCGAGCATGCGCTCCGTGTAGGCAATCTGCTTCTCTTTCGTGCGGTATAAAAGGCACACGGTGAATTTGCCGCGCACGGCGGCGTTTTCTTTTTCGGTAAACGCCGTCAGCGTGAGGCCCTCACACCAAATGTCGAGCACCTGCTCGAGGTCGTTTTCGGGAACGGGTACGTTCTCCTTCACGCGCACGCTGCGCGGCGGCATCACCTCACAGCGCTCCAGTGGGAGATTCTTGTATTTCGCCGCCCACGCGCCCTTTATGGAATACGCGTCGCACACGGTGCGCACGGTACATGACTTTGTAAACTGCACGCAGAATGTGGGCTTTAGGTAAAGATTCAGCACGGTATATTCGCCCACGCTGTCCTCACGCGGCTGCACGGTGCATTCGCCGCCAAGCACGGAGATTTGTACGGTACAATCCTCCCCCGCGCCGGCGCACTCCACCGTCTGCGTAAACGGCAATATGCATGAAAAGCGCTCCGGCATAGCGGTATCGGAAAACGTGCGGTATAAGATTTCCACACACGCCTTTCCCGTGACGACCGCGCCGCCCGCCTGTGGCTGCACCGTATCGATCTGATACCGCACACTGCAGCGCAAAACGGTCTCAATAGGCGACTTGCCGTTTGGCAGCTCTGCGTTCTGCTCCAAAATAAACGCGTGCATCACGCAGCCCACGGCGCGGGTAACATCGTATTCTTCGCACTTTGTTTCCACACGGTCATCCGAAATGCAGTCTGCAATTTCAAGCTGCCGCACGGCGTAAGCGCGCACGGAAAGTCCCAAAGTAATGTGCAGATCGACCCTGCGGGCGTTCATGGCGCGGCAGGTCATGTGCTGCACGAACGGCTCCGCTTCCGCCGTCACGTTTTCCGCCTGTGCACGCAGCCGCACCGAACAGGTGAACTCCTTTTTCGTATCGAATCCGCGCACGCAGCCGCCTTTTGCATCAAGATATAAAACATGCATGGAAGCGCAGCCGTCGATCGTAAGGCTGTCCCCTGCCGCCGAAACGGACGTGACCTCCGGTGTGACGATACACTTTAAAATCTTCTGGATATCCGCACAGTAATCCGGCAGGGTGTATTCCGTATCTACGGGACACTCCTGCACGCCGTCAAAAATCTGTTCAAAGCCCTCATAGCGCTCTGTGTTTGTTTCCATCCGCATAAGCTCTGTAACCTTCCTTTCGCTGCCCTTTGTTTCGCTACATTGTATGAGCGGAAAGCGGACAATATGACCGCCCCTTTAAACGGAAAGTTCACAGTCTGTTCCTTGAAATTAAGGACCTTTCGTGGTATATTTATGTAGGTTAACGAACTATTAAGTGGGGAGAGGATAGAAATGAATAATTATGAAGAAAAAGTAAATGAAAATCTTATCGAGTTAAAAAGAAAAGATGAGAACAATATGAACAAGAATACCCTAATATCAACAATATATACAATAGCTATGGGTATTGGTATTTTGGTGTGTTGTATATGTGATATTGCTATTTCAGGAACGTTGACATGGTCGCTTATTGTGCTTAGTTCTGTCTTGGTTACATGGATAGCATCTTTTCCGGTTATATTGTTGGGAAAGAGAGGGGTGCTGGTGGCGATGATTGCCATTAGTATTAGCATTGTACCACTTATGTACATATTAAGTATTTTGATAAAAGTTAATGAGGTATTCAGCATTGGTGCGGTTATGTCGATTATTTCACTGGTATTTCTGTGGATAATTTATATTACGTATCATCGACTTAAGGGACGAAAACTATTGGCAACAGGAATTACATTGTTGCTTGCAATCCCGTTTACTATTTTGATAAATAGTACATTGTCAAAAATGATTGGTGAGCCAGTGATTGATATTTGGGATATATTATCTGTGTTTATTTTGTTTATTTTAGCAGTTGCATTTATTATTGGAGATTATGCGCGAAAGAAAGGATATGTAAGATAAGTTATTTTCAGTAGTGCTTGAAAACTCGATGGCAAGAGAAGTAATTCCGGTGCCAAAACGGTGCCAACAAATCATACAAATAAAAATAGACTATGTAAAACCAATGAAAATATGCTGATTTCAGTCATAGAAAGCATAGGAAATATATAGAAAAACGCTATTCAGATATCGTGAAGAAGAAAGAAAAAACTGCCGGAGGTTTACTATGTCTCAGGTCACAAAGCGTGCGCTTGTCGCTTCGCTTAAAAATCAGTTGCTTAAAAAGCCGCTCGATAAAGTCACCATCAGCGATATTACAGATGACTGCGGCATCAGCCGCATGACGTTTTACTATCACTTTAAGGATATTTACGACCTCATTGAATGGGCATTTGAGGAAGAAGCCAGTCGCATTTTGGAGGGCAAAAAGGACTACGATACTTGGCAGGAAGGCTACCTGCGCATTTTTGAAGATTTGAACGCAAACAAGCCGTTTATCATGAATGTTTACCGTTCCATCAGCCGTGAAAAGGTGGAAAACTACCTGTACCGCATCACCTATGATCTTCTTATACACGTGATAAACGAAAAAGCCAAAGGCATGAACGTGCGCGACGAAGACAAGAAACTCCTTGCAAATTTCTATAAATATGCCTTTGTGGGGCTTGTGTTGGACTGGATCAAGCACGACATGAAGGATGACCCGAATATAATCGTCGCCGATCTTTCCGTTGCAATACACGGCAGTGTCTCTGCCGCGCTGGAACGGTACAGAAACGCTTAAATTTGAAATCATATGGGCAGCGCTGTTTGAGCGTATGGCGCTGCCCTTTTTTATCAAAACGCCGTTTGTGATAAAAATTTATACGCATTTGCCGCCGTGTTTAAAAACTGAACACGGCGGCCTTTCTGTATATTGTTTCGCACAAAAAGACATGCTAAGATGTAGACACAAAAACGAAAGAAACACTTTAGGAGGTTTTTTATATGTATTATGCAAGCGGCAACTATGAAGCATTTGCAAGACCGAAGAAGCCGGAGGGCGTAGACCAAAAATCGGCGTATATCGTCGGCAGCGGTCTGGCAGCCCTTACAGCAGCGTGCTACCTGGTGCGCGACGGCCAGATGAAAGGCGAGCATGTGCACATCCTCGAAAAAGAGCAGCTCGCGGGCGGTGCATGCGACGGCTGGAAGTTTGAAAACGTCGGCTACGTGATGCGCGGCGGCCGTGAAATGGACAACCACTTTGAAGTCATGTGGGACCTGTTCCGTTCCATTCCGTCCATCGAGACCGAGGGCGTTTCCATTTTGGACGAATATTACTGGCTTAACAAAGAAGACCCGAACTATTCCCTGTGCCGCGCGACCGTGAACCGCGGCGAAGACGCCCACACGGACGGTAAGTTTGATATTTCCGATAAGGGCGCTATGGAGATCATGAAGCTGTTCTTCACGCCGAACGAAGATTTGCAAAACAAGCGCATTACGGACGTATTCGACGACGAGGTGCTGAACTCCAACTTCTGGCTCTACTGGCGCACGATGTTCGCCTTTGAAAACTGGCACTCCGCACTCGAGATGAAGCTGTACATTCAGCGCTTTATCCACCACATCGGCGGTCTGCCGGATTTCAAGGCACTGCGCTTTACAAAGTACAACCAGTATGAGTCCATGATTCTGCCGATGGTGAAGTATCTTGAAAGCTACGGTGTGCAGTTTCACTTCGGCGTGAAGGTCACAAACGTCGAGTTTGACTGTAACGAACAGCGCAAGCTTGCAACGCGCATCGACACGCTGCGCGACGGCAAGGAAGAGCACATCGACCTCACCGAAAACGACCTTGTGTTCATCACGAACGGCGGCTGCGTGGAGAATTCCTCCATCGGTGACCAGAACACGCCGGCTAAGTTCAATACCGAAATCCGAGAGAGTGGCGGCTGGGATATGTGGCGCAAAATTGCCGCGCAGGACCCCTCTTTCGGTCACCCGGATAAATTCTGCAGCAATCCTGAGCAGTCGAACTGGATGAGCGCCACCGTTGAGACGCTCGACGACCGCATTATCCCGTATATCAAGAACATCTGCAAGCGCGACCCGTTCACCGGCAAGGTCGTCACCGGCGGCATTGTTTCCGTAAAGGACTCCTCCTGGCTTTTAAGCTGGACCATCAACCGCCAGCCGCAGTTCAAAGCACAGCCGAAGGGTCACTGCCTTGTGTGGGTCTATGGCCTGTTCTCCGACAAGCCCGGCGATTACGTCAAAAAGCCGATGCGCGAGTGCACCGGCAAGGAGATCTGCATGGAATGGCTGTATCACATCGGTGTACCGGAGGATCAGATTGAAGAGCTTGCGGAGACGAGCGCCAACACCGTGCCGTGCATGATGCCGTATATCACCGCATTCTTCATGCCTCGCGCATACGGCGACCGCCCGGACGTTGTGCCTGCGGGCGCTGTGAACTTCGCGTTCCTCGGTCAGTTCGCCGAAACGAAGCGCGACACCATTTTCACGACGGAATACTCCATGCGTACCGGCATGGAGGCCGTATACACGCTGCTGAACGTAGACCGTGGCGTGCCGGAGGTCTGGGGCAGCGTATACGATTTACGCGCACTACTGGATGCCACCGTTAAACTCCGCGACGGCAAGAAAGTGACCGATATGGATCTCGGTCTCATCGAGCGCCTTGTTCTGAAAGAAGCGCTGAAGAAAATTGAGCATACGGACATTGAAAAGCTGCTCAAGGAATATAACGTGATCTAAGCTTTCCTAAATTCAATCATAACGTAATACGCAAAAGGCTCACTGTTCCCCGCAGTGAGCCTTTTTGTTATGTGCAGTTTTGTGTTATGTCTCTTGCGGCAGCTTTCTGATGCCGAACATATGCCGCAGCATGAAGCCGATGAACCCTTTGCCGTTGACGATGACGACCTTCATAAAATACCGTTCCTTTCCGAGATCATAATGTGCGCAGCACCGCTACGCCGAGTGCGACAAGAATCACGGCGGCGATGAACAGCACGAGCCCCTCCGGGGAGATCTGTGCAAGCACCATGCCGAGCCCGAATGAAACGGTGCACAGTGCGCGCAGTTTTCGGTCCCGAAAGCATGGGTTATTGCAGCATTTCGGCATTCGCATAGAAAAGCACCTCCGTTTACCGAAGCTCCCTTACGGGGTCATTCCAGTATATACGGAGGTGCATCATTTGGTTACGGATTATTTTTCGGTATCTTTTTTGTCTTCCGTTTCGGGCAGGCGGCTTTGAATCTCGCTTTGCGGCGGTTCTGCCGGCATATCCTTCGGCGTGTAGACAATGACGAGCGCACAGCCGATGTTCACGCGAATTTCCGCGCGGTCGGAGATGATGCAGTTGCTCACGCCCATTAAAGACGAACCCGCAGTGAGGTCTTTTTTCTCCAACGGATACTGAAGGCCCTCATACGTCAGGTTGCAGGAAGAGCCGTCAAACGGGAACACGGAGACCGTGGCGCCTTTCAGCTCTGTCAGCACAATACGCCCGCAGCGCACAACGAACACCTTGGTGTCTTCCGTACACAGCACCGCGCTGCCGCCGTGCTTAGAGATATACAAAAGCACATCGAGGTTCGCCATGGAGTGATCGAAGCGATCGCCGCCGAGGCCGCCGATAAGCACAAATGTCTTGTAGCCGAGCTTCTGCCCCACCATGACGGCGCCCATCATATCGGTAACGTCCTTTTCAACGGGGAGCTTAATGGTGCGGATCGTCTCCGGCGGGCGCTTTGCGGCGGAGTCAAAATCGCCGATGACAAGGTCGGGGCGAACGCCGTACTGCACAGCGGTGTCGTAGCCCGCATCCGCACAGATGACGTAGTGCTCTTTCGGATCGAATTCTTCAAAAACGGCGCCGGACACCAGCGGAGCCGCGCCGATGATCATACATTTTTTGTCTTTGATAACTGCCATTCCTTTATGTCCTTCACTTCATTATACATTGCAATGTAACTGTCTATGCGGGAGCGGGAAATTTTCCCCTCTTCCACAGCCTTCAATACCGCGCAGCCTTTTTCGCAGGTATGCGAGCAGGAGGTAAATCTGCATTCGCCGAGGTACGGCGCAAACTCCCTGAATCCCTCCGGCAGCTCCTCCTTGCGGAACAGCTCGTAACGCTCGATATCCATGGTGGAAAAGCCGGGCGTATCGGCCACATAGCCGCCCTCCACGGGGTACAGCTCCACGTGACGCGTGGTGTGGCGGCCGCGGCCGAGCTTTTTGCTGGTCTCACCCGTTGCAAGCTCCAGCTCCGGCACAAGCAGGTTCAAAAGCGTGGATTTGCCCACGCCGGAGTTACCCGTAAATGCGGAGATGCAGCCCGTAAGCTCCGGGCGCAGGTCATCCATGCCCACGCCGTCCGCCGCCGAGACGAAGTAGCACCGAATGCCGATGCTGCCGTAAATGTCTTTCAGCTCCGTCGTATCGCTTAGGTCGGTCTTTGTGAACACGAGCACAGGCTCGATGCCCTTTAGCTCCGCCGCGGCGATGGTTTTATCGATGATGAGGGTGCTGGGCTGTGGGTCGCAGACGGAAGACACGACAAACAGCTTATCGAGGTTTGCAAGCGGCGGGCGCACAAGAAAGTTTTTGCGCGGCAAAATCTCCTGCACGTAGCCCTCATCGTTCGCGTCCACTTCAATGCGGACGCGGTCGCCGGCATACGGCGAAATTTTATCTTTACGGAACTTGCCTCTTGCGCGGCAGGCGTGCAGCACATCGCCGCACTGCACGTAGTAGAACCCGCCGATGCCCTTGATGACCAGCCCTTCTTTCATTTCGCCCATATTAATCTTCGTGCGCCGTGACCGAGCCGTCGGATTCACTTATGTCGCCGCCGTTGTCCGGCGTCGGGGTCGGTTCCGGCTCCGGCGTTGCATACGACTGCTGCGAGGTCACGTTAATGCTCTGCGTGGTGTAATCAATCTCCGCCGTGATATACTGCTGGTCGTTCAGCGTAATGACGAGGTTCGCGCGGCCTTTGCCCGTGAACGTCATGTTGGAGTACGGAGAAGTCGAGGGGTTCACCGTGCGCGTCTCAATGAGTGTACCGTCCACGTAGATCTTCATCGTAAGATCATCCGATACGCCGCCGGGCAACGGAATATCGTAATAGACATCTTGCTGCGCGCCCTTGCCGGAGCTGACCGTTACGGTGACGACCGAGCCCTTCTTCGCCTTTTCGCCCTCGTTCGGGGAAACGGAAAGCACGGTATTTTCGTCCTTGTCGCTCTCGTCGTCGTATTCCGCTGTGACCACAAAGCCTGCGGCCTCCAGCTCCTCTTTCGCGGCGCTGTACTGGTAGCCGACGATGTTCGGAATCACGGCGCTTTCCGTAGACGGGCCGGAGCTGACGTAGATTGTGACCGTAGTGCCGGTAGAAACGGTAGAGCCTGCCGCCGGATCGGTCTTGACGACGTAACCGACTGCGGTGTCGTCATCGGCGACTGCCTGAATCTTCGGGGAAAGGTTCAGTGCCTTCAGCGCGTCATACGCATCCTGCTGCTTGTAGCCCTTCACGTCTTCCACAACGACCTGCTCGGCCTCGCCGTTGACGGTGAGCGAAACGGTCTTGCCCTTTTTCACGGTCATGCCGGCCGCCGGGGTTTGGCGCAGCACCTCGCCCGGTTGCTTGCTGGGCACGTTGCCATAGGTGATCTCAAACGTGAGGTCCGCATATTCACTGTTACTCTCTATGTCGGACGCATAAATCTTCCCGACAAAGTTTGGCAGGACGATCTCATCAGAGGTCTTATTTGTGGAGGTCGTCAGATTCTGAAGATACCGCCAACCGAAAATGCCTCCTACCACAAGGGCCACAACGATGACAGCTGCCACGATGCCCTTGATGATATTGGAAGCGCGCGCACCGTTTTTGGAGCGCACATATTCTTCTTCGTACTCGTAGTTGTCGTTATACTTCTGCGGCGCTGCGTTCTGCTGCACGTTGCCGTAAATATCCGCAGAGGTGCCCGCATACGCGCGGTCTACCTGCTCGCCGTAGTGGAACACAATTTCCGGGTCGCGGCGGAAGCGCTCCACGTCCTCCAGCATATCCGCTGCCGAGGGGAAGCGCTGCGCCGGGTTTTTCTCCATGGCGTGCATCGTAATCTCTTCGAGGCCCTTCGGAATGGACGGGTTAATGCGCGAGGGCGGTGTGGGCTCTGCCTGCATCTGCATGATGGCGACGGAGACCGCGTTATCCGCAACGAACGGCAGCTGACCCGTGAGCATTTCATACAGCATGACGCCTACGGAATAAATATCGGCCTTATCGTTGATATAACCGCCGCGCGCCTGCTCCGGCGCGATATAATGCACAGAGCCGATGGCCTTGTCGGTCATGGTCTGCGTTTCTGCCTGCGAGAAGCGTGCGATGCCGAAATCCGTCACCTTAATGGTGCCGTCCTCGAGCAGCATGATGTTCTGCGGCTTGATGTCTCTGTGAATGATGCCCTTTTCGTGGGCGTGCTGCAAAGCGCGGAGGATCTGCACCGTAAAGTACAGCGCCTCTCTCCATTTGATCTCGCCCTGCTGCTCAATATACTGCTTTAAGGTGATGCCATCGATATACTCCATGACGATGTACTGAATGCGGTCACCAAAGCTGACATCATAGACCTTGACGATATTCGGGTGCGAAAGCACCGCAATGGCTTTCGATTCATTGCGGAAACGGCGCAGAAAATCGCTGTTGCCCGCAAGCTCTTCCTTTAAAATTTTAATGGCAACCCAACGCTTTTCAATATTGTCATACGCCTTGTACACATACGCCATACCGCCTACGCCGAGAAGCTCGTGGATCTCATAGCGGCCGTCTAAACGTTTACCAATATATTTATCCATTCTTTTTCATCCTTTCTCAGCGGTTCTCGATCACCGCGACGGTCACATTATCGCTGCCGCCCTTGCTGTTTGCATAGCGGATCAGCTCATCGGCGAGCTCTTCTCCCTGATAGTTGCTGATGAAAAGCAGCAGCGTGTCGCGCTCTAAGTAATTGCTCAGGCCGTCTGTGCAGGAAAGCGCCAGATCGCCGGGCTCGAATTTATAGCAGCCGTAATCGCACTCCACCTCGGGGTGCACGCCCACAACGCGCGTGATGAGGTTGCGCTGCGGGTGCACGCGCGCCTCGTCCTCCGTGATGGCGCCGCTTTCCACAAGCTGCTGCACAAAGGAATGGTCGGGCGTAACCTGTTTTACGCCAAGCGCCGTCTTTAAGTAGCAGCGGCTGTCGCCTGCGTGGGCAATGTGCAGCACGCCGCCCGCCGCAATGCTGACGACAACCGTGGTGCCCATACCGTTTAAGGCCGGGTCTTCCTGCGCGCGGTGCAGCACCGCCGCGTTCGCGTCATTGATTGCATGCAGCATTATGTCGCGCACTGCGTCTTCTTCCATATCCGGCGTGTAGTTTTCCGTGATCGCTTTGCAGATGGCGTCGCAGGCAACACTGCTTGCAATGTTGCCGCCGTTTACGCCGCCCATGCCGTCGCAAACCACGGTCCACGCGCTGCCGTCCGAAAAAGTGCCACAGCGGCAGATGTCCTGGTTAGAGCTGCGCACCTGTCCGATATCCGTTTTGCATACCGCGTACATTAGACTGTACCTCCCTGTTCATTGCGTCGACGGAGCTGTCCGCAGGACGCTTCTATATCCGATCCGAGCGTGCGCCGGACGGTGGCGGTGATGCCCCGTTTTTCGAGGATCGCCGTGAATTTTCTGAGTCTCTCCTCCCCGCTTTTGCGGTAGCCCGTGCCGGTGACGTCATTTACCGGAATGAGGTTCACGTGGGCGATGATGCCACGCAGGCGGGATGCAAGCTCGTTTGCGCAGGCATCGCTGTCGTTCACACCGCTGATCATAGCGTATTCAAAGGAGATGCGACGGCCCGTTACGTCGGAATAATAGCGGCAGGCTTTTAAGAGCTGCTCCACGTTCCACTTGCGGTTGACCGGCATGGTGCGGCTTCTGATCTCGTCGTTCGGCGCATGCAGCGAAACGGAAAGCGTCAGCTGCAACTTGCGGTCGGCAAGGTCGTAAATTTTTTCGACAAGCCCGCAAGTTGAAAGCGAAATATGCCGCATACCTATATTAAGCCCGTTTTCTGACGAAACAAGCTCCAAAAATCTTAAAACATTCTTATAATTGTCGAGCGGCTCGCCCATGCCCATCAAAACGACATTCGAGATGCGCTCGCCGATGTCCTTCTGCGCCGTTTGGATTTCCGAAATCATCTCACTCGGCAAAAGATCGCGCGAAAAGCCGCTTTTGCCCGTGGCACAGAACGTGCAGCCCATTTTGCAGCCCACCTGTGTGGAAATGCAAATGGAGTAGCCGTGTTTATATTTCATGAGGACGGATTCAATCATCTCACCGTCGTTCAAGCGGAAAAGATACTTTTTGGTGCCGTCTATTTTGGAAACGCGCCGAATGGCGATCTCCGTATTTCGTATTTCAAAGCTTTCTTTTAAAGCAACGCGCAGGTCTTTGGAAAGGTCCGTCATCTCGTCAAACGAGGTCGCGCCGCGCTGATGCAGCCAGCGGTATACCTGTGCTGCGCGGAATTTTTGCAAGCCGCGCAAGGCAAAGTCCTCCTGCAGCTCCGAAAGCAGCATGGATTTTATATCGGTCAACGCTTCGTCTCCTTCCCTGTTTCTGTTTTTCTGCGCATGGCGGCGGCGAAAAAGCCGTCTCCGCCGTGGTCCATGGGCATCATGGTGCGCATGAATTTCGGTTCGTTCACCGTGTGGGATATGCCCTCCGTTTCGGGCAGATCATACGGTTCAAACTCCGGATGGCACTTTAAAAATTCGGTCACCACCGCGCCGTTTTCCGCATTGCGCAACGTGCACGTGGAATAAAACAGTATGCCGCCCGGACGTACAAGCTGTGCGGAATGCTCCAAAATTTTGAGCTGCAATGCAGGCAACTCTTTAAAGCTCTCCTGCTTTTTGTAGCGGATTTCCGGCTTGCGTCGAATAACTCCGAGTCCGGAGCATGGCACGTCGCACAGCACGCGGTCGTACTGCTTTTCACACACACCGGTCGCGGCATCGCGCACGGCGGCGTGAATGAGGCTCAAACCTAATCTCTCCGCGCCTTTTTTGATGAGGTTCACGCGACCTTTGTATAAATCGAATGCATCGAGCACGCCTGTGTTTTCCATGTATTCCGCAAGCGTGAAGCTCTTGCCGCCCGGCGCTGCACAGACATCCGCAAGCCGCTCTCCGGGTTGCGGTGAAACAAACGCACACAAAAGCTGCGAAGAAAGATCCTGCACATGGAATTTGCCTTCCGCAAAGCCCGGCAAATCGGTAACATTGCCCGTGCCGTGCACGCAAAGGGCGTTTTGGAGCACCGCTTTCTCCGCGGTGTTTTCCGGCAGCGACTCAATCAAATCGTCCACCGTGGTCTTGAGCGGATTTATGCGGATATACGTTTCCGCCCGCTCGGACATAGCCTTTAACAAATCTATGCAAACGGTCTCGCCGTAATCCTTTTTAAAGCTCCCGATGATCGGCTGCGGAATGTTATAGCAAACGCTGAGGTCATCTTCGGGAATGATTACCTCATGCCAACCGCGCGCAAAGCTGCGCAGCACACCGTTCACGAAGTTTTTATACTGCCCGCGCCGATATTCTGCCGCGCACAAAACGGCTTCGTTCACGGCGGCGGAATCCGGCACACGGTCAAGGTACATCATTTGATACACGGCGATACGCAAGATGTTGAGCACCGTGCCGTCCAGCTTCTGCTTCGGTTTTGCGAGGAACTTGCGAATATAAAAATCGAGCGTCAGACGCTTTTCCAAAACGCCATAGAAAATGGTGGAGGCCAGCGCCGCGTCGCGCGGAGAAAGCTCCGCCGCGCGAATGGCTTTATCGATGACGATGTTCGAGTAGCCCTCGTTTTCCGTCACCTCGGAAAGCGCCGTAAGCGCCGTTTTTCGGGAAGAAGTCGCCATATTACTGAACCTTCGCCTTTGCTTCTATCGCGTGACCGCGCAGATAATCGCTGCCGCGCATACGCTTGCCGTTTTCCGGCTGAATTTCAATGAGCTGCACGGCATTTTCGCCGCAGCAAACAGCCATTTCGCCGCCGATCACCGCAATTTCTCCCGGTTCGCCTTTGCCGACAACGACTTTCGTCCTGTGCAGCTTCATGCGCTTGCCCTCTAGCGTGAAAAACGCGGACGGCCACGGGTTCAAACCGCGCACAAGGTCGTGCACGCGCTCGGCGGGCTGTGTCCAGTCGATTGCGCCCATCTCCTTACGGATCATCGGCGCGTGGATTGCTTCCGCATCGTTCTGCGGCTGCGGGGTGATGGTGTCGAGCTTATCAATGGTATCGACGAGCAGCTCAGCCCCGAGCACCATCAGGCGGTCGAAAAGCTCGCCTGCAGTCTCGTCTTCATCAATAGGCGTTTCCGCTTTCGCCAGCATGTCGCCGGTGTCTATGCCATCTGCCATCTGCATGATGGTCACACCGGTGATTTTATCGCCGTTCAGCACCGCCCACTGGATCGGCGCGGCGCCGCGGTACTTCGGCAGCAAAGAGCCGTGCACGTTGATGCACCCGCGCGGCGGGATGTTCAGCACACGCGGCGGCAGAATCTTTCCATACGCCGCAACAACGATGAGCTCCGGCGCAAGCGCCTTCAAATACGCTATTTCGTCTTCATTATTTTTAAATGTCGTCGGCTGACGCACTTCAATGTTGTGTGCCATTGCCGTTTCTTTTACGGGCGGCGGCAGCAGCTTGTGCCCCCTGCCCTTCGGCTTATCCGGCTGGGTATAGACCGCCAAAATCTCATGGCCGCGCTCCAGAAGCGCGTTGAGGCTCGGTACGGCAAAATCCGGTGTGCCCATGAATACGATGCGCATGGAAATTCCTCCTTTTTCTCTAAATTCTGTCTTAGCTTTCCAACTCGTCCGGCTCCAGCATGCGGCTGGCGCGTGTGACAAAGCATACGCCGTTCAGGTGGTCAATTTCATGGCAGAACGCGCGGGCCAGCAGCTCTGTGCCGCTGATTTCAAACGTTTTGCCGTTTCTGTCCTGTGCGCGGACGGTGACGTTCATCGGGCGCTTGACCATGCCAAACTCACCCGGGAACGAGAGGCAGCCCTCTGCGCCGTCCTGCTCGCCGGAGGTTTTGATGATTTCCGGGTTGATAAGCTCAATGCGGCCCTCGCCGACATCGATAACGACGATGCGGCGCAGCAAACCGACCTGCGGTGCAGCAAGGCCGACGCCGTTTGCGTCCTCCATCGTCTCGTACATATCGTCAAGCAGCGTACAAAGCTTCTCGTCGAATTTTTCGACCGGGCGGCACATTTTGGTCAGCACGTCGTCGCCCTTTTTCACAATATTTCTAAGCGCCATTTGCGGCACTCCTTTCCTGTGAATTCAAATTTCTGTTACAAAATCGCATCGGGGTTCGGGTCTGCGTACGCGGTGACGCTCAAAAAGCGCTTATCGCTTGAAAACGCGCTCAAAAGCACCGCAATGGCATCCCGAAACGCCTTGGAATTCTTGTATTTCATGATAATCTTATATCGGTATTTGCCGCCCATACGTGACACGGATGCCGCAGAGGCGCGTAATAAACGCAGCGGCAAGTTGGGATAGTCCCGGCGGAACGTCTCTGCAAGCAGCACGGAGAAATGCTCCGCTGCCGCACGCACGGTGTCTTCCTTTTCGCCCACAAAGCCGATTTGCAAAAGATCCGCAAACGGCGGATACAGCATGGCCCTTCTGAAACGAATTTCCGTTTCAAAAAAGCTTTCGTAATCCTGCGCGGCGGCAAGGTGCAGGTACGGGTTTTCCGGCACATGCGTTTGAATGAGCGCCGTGCCGCGGTAGCGCCCGCGCCCCGCACGCCCCACAACCTGTGTAAGCAAGTCGAATGTGCGCTCGTTGCTGCGGTAATCATCGCTGTATAAGGACTGATCTGCCGAAAGTACGCCGACAAGCGTGACGTTCTCGAAATCAAGCCCCTTTGCAACCATCTGCGTGCCGATCATGATGTCATACTCGCCGTTTGCAAATGCGTTGAGCTTCTTTTCAAGTGCGTATTTGTTCGCGGTGGTATCGGTATCCACGCGCAGGATGCGCGCCTCCGGGAACGCCTCCCGCAGCTGATCCTCCGCCTTCTGTGTGCCGCCGCCGGAAAAGGTCAGCTCACCGCCGCACGCTTTACAGCGCACGTAAGCAGGTTCGGAATGGCCGCAGTAGTGGCACATCAGGCGGTTATTCGCCGCGTGGTATGTCATGGAAATGGAGCAGTTCGGGCACGCTGCGACCGTTTTGCAGTCCTTGCACACGGCATACGTGTGGTAGCCGCGGCGGTTGAGCAGCAAAATGGACTGTCTGCCCGCGCGGATATTTTCGGAGACCGCACGCGCCAGCGCCATGCTGATCATCGGCTTGCCGCGGTAGAGATCTTCGTTGTTCATATCGACAAGCTGCACCGTAGGCACAACGGCATCGCCGTAGCGGTGGTGCAGCGCGTGGTAGCGGTACTTGCCGCTTTGCGCCATGTAGTAGGACTCAACAGACGGCGTAGCGGAGCATAAAAGGCAGTAAGCGCGGTTATAATTCACGCGAAACTTCGCGATGTCCCGTGCGTGGTAGCGCGGCGTGCTCTCCGATTTATACGTACTCTCCTGCTCCTCGTCCATGACGATGAGCCCGAGATTCTGCACAGGCGCGAACACGGCAGAACGCGTGCCGACGACAATTTTCGCCCTGCCGGTGCGCACGCGCTTCCACTCATCCATGCGCTCGCCAACGGAAAGCCCGCTGTGGAAAACCGCAACGGTATCGCCGAACGCCGCCGTAAACACGGCAAGCGTCTGCGGGGTAAGAGAAATCTCCGGCACCGTGACGATGACGCCCTTGCCAACAGTAAGCACATGGCGAATGACATGCAGGAACACGGCGGTTTTACCGGAGCCCGTCACACCGTAGAGCAGACCGACCATCGGTTCTGCCGCATCGCATTCGCGCAGAATGTCATTTGCCACATTCATCTGCTCTGCCGAAAGCGTCTGCGGCAACTTGATGTCTGCCATTTCCTGCTTTGGGCGTCGGAAGCGCTCGACTTCAAAAATCTCCGCTGCGCCCTTATCGGCGAGCGTGCGGATGATACCCACACTCACGCCGGTATAGTAGCTCAGCTCGCGCACGGTTACGGTGCCGATGGCGCACAGCGTATCGAACGCACTTTGCTGCTTCGGAGTCAGCTTGCCGGAAAAATCCGGCACGGCACAGACCATGCGCGTAGTGGCATCCGCCGCATTGCGGGACGCCGCGTTTTCGCGTATGACCGTGCCGTTTTCGAGCAGCGAAAGCAGATCGCTGCTTTTTTCTTCTATGCCGAGCCTTTCGGTGAGTTCTGCGCCGGTAAGTCCGTTTTTTGCCGCCGTCAGCGCCACGATAATCTGCCACGCGGTATCCGTGAACGCTTCGCGGTCATAGTTTTTGAACGCGGCATTCATGCGATAGCGGTTTACGAGCTTATAGCCGATGCCGGCGGGAATCATAACCTTTACGGCATCGTACAGTGTGCAGAAGCAGCGGCTTTTCATCCATGGGATGAGCGCCAGCATTTCGTCATCCAAAAGCGGCTCTTTGTCCAAAACAGACGCGATGGCTTTCAGCTTTTGCCCGGCGCCGCCTTCATACGACGTAGAGAGCACCATGGCAACGCGCGTGCGGTTGCCCGCGCCGAACGGCACAGTAACGCGTACGCCCGGACGTACCGCCGCTTCCAATGCCTGCGGCACACTATACGTAAACGGTTTATCAAACCGATATGTGGTATTCTCCAAGGCCAACTGCGCCAGCAAAGCAAAAACTCCCTTTACGGTAAATTAGCCGTCAATCTCGTCCGGCTCGATGATCTTATACTTCTCATCGACGAAGTCCTGCACGGCCAAATCAACCGGCTTTTCAACGATGATTTCATTGTTGTCTTCCGCTTCCTGTGTAATTTCTCTTGCGCGCTTTGCAACGGCGATGACAACGGAATAATAGCTCTTGTGCGGGGTTTTAATGATGTTACAGGACGGTTTAAGCATGGTTCAGGATCCTTTCTGCTATATCTTTTTCGCGGGAAACACGCAGCTTCTCCGCGGCTAAAATGGCTTCTATATCAAGCACGGCCTGTTCGACCGTGTCGTTGATGACGGCGTAATCGTAATCTTTTACGCAGCGGATCTCGTCTGTCGCGGCAGCGAGGCGCTTCTCTATAACTTCTTCTGTTTCGGTACCTCTGCCGCGCAGACGCTTTTCAAGCACCTTTAAGGACGGCGGCAGGATGAAAAGGCTCACGCAGTCCGGCGCGACTTTTTTAATCTGTCTGCCGCCCTGCACTTCAATCTCAAGCACGACATCGCGCCCTTCCTCAAGCCACTTTACACCCGGCGCTTTCGGCGTGCCGTAGAAGTTGTCGCAATATTCTGCATATTCGAGCATCGCATGGTTTTCGATGTTCGTTTTGAACTCGTCTTTTGTGATGAAGTAATAGTGCACGCCGTGTTCCTCCCCCGGGCGCGGGGCGCGCGTGGTGGCGGAAACGGACATTTTAAGATTCTCATTGCGGCGGAACAATTCTTTTAAAATAGTCCCCTTGCCGCCGCCGGAGGGCGATGAAACGACAACAAGCAGTCCTCTTTTTTTCATCGGAAACATTCCTTTCTTTTCCGTTATTTATACATTCGGGGCTTCCGCTTCAACGGGGTCTTCTGCTTTTTCGCCGGTGTTAAAGCGGTTTGCAACGGTCTCCAGCTGCAAAGCGGAAAGCACCACATGGTCACTGTCCATGATGATGACGGTGCGCGTTTTTCTGCCGCACGTGGCATCGATCAAGGCGCCGCGTTCCCTTGAATCCTGCACGATGCGCTTAATCGGCGCGGATTCCGGGCTGACAATGGCGATCATGCGCTCTGCGGAAATCATGTTGCCAAAGCCGATGTTCACAAGCTGCATAATAAACGCTCCTTACTCGATGTTCTGGATCTGCTCACGGATCTTTTCAATCTCGGCCTTGATATCCACCACCATGTAGGCGATCTTGGAATCGCTGGCCTTCGAGCCGATCGTATTCGCTTCGCGGTTCATTTCCTGTACAAGAAAATCCATTTTTCGACCGGAAGGCTCTTCGGCGCTCAAGAACGCCTTAAGCTGGTCGAAATGGCTGCGCAGACGCACGGTTTCTTCCGCCACGGCGACCTTATCCGCAAAAATGGCGGCTTCGGTCAAAATGCGCTGCTCGTCGATCGTGGTGTCATTCAGTACCTCGCGCAGCTTTGCTTCCAGACGCTCGCGGTATTCCGTGACGGTCTCCGGGGAGCGCTCTTCAATCTGCCCGACGATGTTTAAAATCGTCTCTGCACGCGACATGACGTCCTCGTAAAGGCGCTGTCCCTCCGTCTCGCGCATTTGAATAAACGCGTCCACCGCTTTTTCAGCAACCTGCTTCACGTCTGCCCAAATGGCTTCCTCATCCTCCGGCGCCTTGTGCACGGAAAAAATATCGGGATAGCGCGAAAGAGAATTGACGGTAACGGTGTCCGGCAGATGGTAGCGCTCGGAAAGCTCGCGGAACGCCGCAATATAACCCGCGGCAAGCGAGTGGTTCACACTGACGACGACATCCGTGTCCTCCAGTGTCTCAATGCTCAAATAAAAATCGATCTTGCCGCGTGCCACACGGCTCTGCACGTAGGTTTTCAGCTTATCCTCAAGGAATCCGTAGCCGCGCGTCACACGGGGAGAAAACTCAAAATACTTGTGGTTGACCGATTTCAGCTCCGCCGTAATGTGTCTGCCGTTGACGGTTTCTTCGCAGCGGCCGTACCCGGTCATGCTTTTCAGCATAGGATCATCTCTTTTCTAAAATTCTGTCTATGTTTTTCGGGATATTTTGTGTTCCTCACAGAGGACATAGTACCCGACTTTAATTCTATCAAGATATTTTACCATTTTAAGCCGGAAAATGCAACCTATCGCGGGCGAAAATCGGAATTTTCGGAAAAAACAAAACACCGCAGGCAGCAGCCCGCGGCAATTTTGAGGCAATACCGCATAAAGAGGTTTCGCTTTGCGGCATTTTGGGGTTTATTCGTAATGCACGATGAGGCTCATCGGCGCTTCGGCGTGATCTTCCGCAACCGCAAACCCGCGCTGCTTGAAGAAATCAAAAAAATCCGGGAACGCGGTGCGGATGTGATTCATGCCGTTCGTCTCACCAAACGACGCGGCAGAGCGCATAAGTGTATCGAGCACAAAAGTCGTCATGGGGTCAGGCTTTGCTTTTGTAAAATCGGTCTGCCCGGAGACGGAAAAGCCGTAGAACACAAGCGTGTCGTCTTCAAGCGCAACGACGACATAGCCGAGCGTTTTTTCGCCATCCGTCATCACAAGCACACGGCCGTTATCGGGTGCGCCCTCTGTTTTTGCCAGCAGGGCGGCTTCTTCTGTTTTTTCCGCCATTGGTACGATTTGCAGCATTTTGTTTTTCCTCCTCGCGCTGTGTGTTCTGCGCGTTTCCTTTTTTCTGTGCGGCGGCGCGTAATCTGCGCACTTCGTCCGGGGTCAGGTCACGGAAGCGCCCCTGCGGCAGCATGCCGAGCTTCACCGCGCCGATGGCCGTGCGCTTCAGTCTGGCCACTTCAAGGCCCACTGCTTCACACATGTTGCGGATCTGGCGGTTGCGGCCCTCATGCAGCACGAACTCCAGCACCACGCGGCCGGGCTGCTGCTCCAAAACACGCACGGAAGCCGGGGCGGTCATTCTGCCGTCGATTTCCACACCGACCGCAAGACGCGTCAGCTGTTCTTCCGTTACGCCGGGGCGCACCGTAACACGGTACACCTTCGGCACATGTGTAGACGGGTGCGCGATGAGATTTGCAAAATCGCCGTCGTTCGTCATGAGCAGCAAGCCCTCGGAGTCTTTATCGAGGCGGCCGATGGAGAATAATCTCACAGGCAGCTCCTCTACAAGCTCGCTGACGCACTTTCTGCCGCGGTCGTCGGACATGGAGGTCAAATAGCCGCGCGGCTTATGCACCATTATGTACACCTTTTCGTCCACGGTCTGCACGCGCTGACCGTCTACGGTAACCTTATCTTTCTTCACGTCCACCTTGTCGCCGATCTGCGCGCGGACGCCGTTGACCGCAACGCGCCCCGCCGCGATCATCTCCTCTGCCTTGCGGCGCGAAGCGATGCCGCACTCCGCAAGCATCTTTTGCAGTCTTGTATCTTTAGCCATAGTTCAAAACCTTTCTCTGTATCTCTCAATTTATAAAGCTTGTGCTTCTCAAAAAGCGGGCGAACCACTTTTGAAGCCATGTGCGTTCGTCCTTTTGCAAAGCACAATCTTCGCTTGAAACAAGCGGTGTTTCCTTTAGAACCTTGCCGTTCACGCTGTATCGCACGCAGCCGATTACGTCGCCTTTTTCTACCGGCGCATACACAAATTGCGGCAGAATGCACCTCGCCGTGACCGTCACATCTTTCGGCAAAACGGCGCTTTCCTGCGTTTGGAGCGCGAGACTTATGCACTCTTTTTCACCACCGACAACGGGAAGCGAAATCAACTGAAAACCCTCCGTATATGTTCGCTCTGCAAGCTGTGCAAAGCCGTAATCGTACAAACTCATGTGGTCGTTCCAGTCGTCCGGGGCGTTTAATGTCACACAAATGAGCCGTGCGCCGTCCCGCTCTGCGGAAGACACAAGGCAGCGCCCGGCCTTTTTCGTAAAGCCCGTTTTGATGCCTGTGCAGTCCGGGTACAGCTTTAGTAAACGATTGTGATTTTCATACCGCACGGTTTTTTCGGGTGAAATAAACGGCACGGAAAGCGTCGTCTGCCCCACCGCCGCGGCAAACTCTTCATTTTGCATCGCTTCTGCGGCAAGCAGCGCCATGTCATACGCCGTGGAGCCGTGCCCCTCGGCATCGAGCCCCGAGGGCGTGACGAAATGTGTCTGCATCATATGAAGCTCTGCGGCGCGCGCGTTCATTTTCTCGGAAAATGCTTCCGTCGAATCGGACAGATACAGCGCTATCGCATTCGCACCATCGTTGCCGGAGGCCATCATCATGCCGCGGGCGATGTCGCCGAGTGCAAGTACCTCCCCGGCGCGCAGCCCCATAGAGGAGCCCTCCACGCTTATCATTTCCGGCGTGATCGTCACGGGATCACCCCTATGCTCACTTTCAAATGCCAACAGCGCCGTCATGATTTTCGTCGTGCTCGCGACGGGCAGTACCTCGCGGCTGTTCTTTTCAAATAAGACCGTGCCGCTCACGGGCTCATACAGTACGGCGGCATACGCCGAAACGCTTACGGGCTCCGCCGTCTCTGCCGAAACCGGCAGACTGCCCCACACAAAAACGACCGCCAGCAAAACACAAAGTATCTTTCGCAAAAATCACCACCTGCCACGGCATGTATACGCGGCAGGCGGCTGGATTATACAATCAATACTGCGGGGGCAGGGAAATATCCTCGTCCTCTTTGTCTTTCTTATCCTTGTTGAAAAGTCCGGCGATCTTGTCCACTACGTCCGGCACACTCGCCACAACGCGATCGACAGACGAAACATACGGCTCAATCTGCAAAATGCGCACATTGCCGTTCGAGATTACCAAAAAAGCAATAGGCTGAATGGTAATGCCCGCGCCGCTGCCGCCGGCAAAGAGGCCCTTTTCCGGCTGCGCTTTAGAAGGCAGGTCGGAGCCGCCGCCTGCAAAGCCGTAGCTCACACGCGAAACCGGGATGACCGTGGTACCGTCCGGCGCGGTGATGGGATCGCCGATAACGGTGTTCACGTCCACCATTTCCTTGATTTTATCCATGGAAACGCCGAGCAGGTTGTTGACCTTATTTTCACTCATGTTGTTCTCTCCTTTTTATTTGCTGCCGGCGCTGCGGATTTTACGGCAGGCTTTCCGGCACTTTGAAATTTATTGTAAAACGGCAATATCGTGCGCAGTATAAACTGCACACCGTGGTGCACGACGAACAGCGGACGCACCGCGCCGCTTGCCGTACATAAAACCTTCGGTTCCTTCGCGCTGTAATCGAGATCGACGGAAACACGTCCATGCGGCGACTTGCAGTTTGTTAAGCCGAGCAAGACCGACACAGCCGGGTACACGCCCGCACACACCTCTCCGTACAGGATAGCAATTTCGGCGGCATCTTCCCCGCCGCCGACGAGCACGTATAAGTCGAAATCTTTCAGCTTTATGTGCTTCAAAAGCTTTCCAAAGCGCGTGCCGGTAGCCTTTAACAAATCTTTCGCGAGCGTTAAAAGCCCCGTAAGTCCCTCGGCTTCCTTGTATTTTTTCACCTGCTGCAAAAGCGGGTTCGGTTTTTTCTCCTTGGCTTGTTCTTCAGACTTTTTTTCGCTCGGTTTCTTCTCTTTTTTCGGCTCCGGTGCGGGAAGCACGCGGTATTTTAAAAAGAGATACCGTATAAAAACGGTCGCCTCTCCGTTATAGTTCAGGTCGAACCGCACAGGGATGCACAGCAGAAGAAAGATCAGCGCGATGAGCCCGAGCAGAATCCATAAAACGATCATGCTTTGTCTGCCCCGTCGTTTTGAGGTGCGTTTTCGGTTTCTTCCTCCTGCGGCAAAGGCGGCAGCTCCAAAAGCGAGCGGATGCCCATGCAGCGCAGGAAATTTTCCGTCGTGCCGTATAATAGCGGCTTACCGGGAAGGTCGAGCCTGCCTCGCTCTTCAATGAGCGCTTTCTGCACCAGACTGCCGATGACGCCCGAGCAATCCACGCCGCGCACCTGCTCCACAAACGCTTTCGTGACAGGCTGATTATAAGCGATGACCGCCAGCACCTCCATGGCCGCCTGCGAGAGCGGCGCGCTGCTTCTGAGGTCTAACGCTGTGCGCACCGGTGCCAAAAACACGGGATTCACGGCAAACTGCAAGGTGTGGTCTAATTGCAGCAAATGGATGCCGCTTTCTTCCTTGTTATATTTCGCCTGAAGCGTTCGGCTGAGCTCCAGAACGTTCTCTTCCTCGGTGTTAAGCGCCTGCGCCAGCTTATCGATGTCGATCGGGTCGCCGCACGCGAATAAGATTGCCTCCATCATGCCGAGCATTTTCTTTTTATTCAGCTTACTCGCCTCCGTTCGTCAGTTTGATCTCGCAGTCTTCGCCGTCACCGTCCACGCGCAATCGCTTGTCCTTGACAAGCTCCAAAACGGCGAGGAACGCCGCCACGCGCTCCGAGGGGTCGTTTTTGCCGCGGAACAGCTCTTTTAACGACACATGCCGCTTTTTCCACAGGCTGCGCAGCACGAAAACAATTTGCGAAGCCACGGAGACCACACGGCGCGTGATGAGCTTTGAGATGGTGTCCTCCGGCTTCTGCGGCTCCGGCGGCTTCTTTTTGCCGAGCATCGACAAATACGCCGAAAGCAGCTCCTGCGGCTTATGATGGCGCTTATAGGTGAGATCTGCGGGAATATCCGCCTGCGCACGCACGATGCCGTCGAGCGAAAACCGCTCGCGCAGACGCATGGCCGCTTCCTTGCACTGCTGATATTCAAGCAGCTGACTGGTCAGCTCTTGCTTCAATGCCGCTTCCTCTTCCTTTTTCGGCAGCAGCGAAACACTTTTGATGTGCACAAGACGCGCCGCCATCTCGAGAAATTCGCTCGCAACGTCCATATCTGCCGCCTGCATCTCGTGAATCTGCGCCATGTACTGCTCTAAAAGCTCTGCGATGGGAATATCGTAGATATTGAGTTTGTTTTTTGCGATGAGGTTGAGCAGCAGGTCGAGCGGACCCTCAAACACATCGAGCTT
>ENA-ORLY01000880-ORLY01000880.1-human-gut-metagenome-genome-assembly--contig:-NODE-880-length-39591-cov-3.594852_pt1 | contig 39591 bp, 19 predicted proteins | sample MGYA00243071_ERZ508832 | MGnify/ENA primary metagenome ERZ508832 (study PRJEB26277, sample SAMN04329777) | human gut metagenome | biome: human-associated habitat | host: Homo sapiens | place: USA... | reverse complement strand
CGAAACAGCGCAGATAACATAAAAGTAGTCTGCGCTGTTTCTTTATAGACACCGTTCTCATAGAAGCACAATAAAAACCCCGTGAGTTTGATGTAAATTACATCTCATTCACGGGGTTTCATTATAATCAGATACTTATTCCTTCTTTACTTTTCAGTTGTTTTGGTTTTCTTGGGTCTTCCGGTTGTTTTTTTCGGTTCAGCTTCAACCTTTTTAGCAGCAGCCTTCTTTGTTGCTACGGATTTCGTAGCCGTTTTCTTAGCAGCAGTTTCTTTAGCTACCTTTGCCTGCAACTTCTCAACCATTTTCTCCAACTCAGTAATTTCATCTCCCTGATTCTTGATCGTAGTCAGCAAAGAATTAAGTTCCTCGCTATCCACATCGGCAGGATACAATGAATCCACCCGTTTAATGAAGTCACCTAAAATATTCATGTAGTTAGTGAACGCATCATAAGGAGAATCATAAATACCACGATTCAGCCAGATACCCGTATTCTTCGTAGTCATAAAACGGAAGTTGTTACTTGCCTGCAAATAATCCCAATCCTGCTTGATACGGCGGTCATCACTCAGATGAACGCGTTCCGCCACACTATACAATTTGTTGAAAGCCTCACGTTGCATGACATTACCCAACCAGCAACTTGTATCTCTCTCTTCGTCCACCCAAGAGATAGGATACGGTACATCCAGTTGGGAAACCGATTTTAATTTAGTTACAATCTCTGTAGGCGTAGAGAAAGTGATTCCTTTTTCTTTTGCACAATACGGAAGTGCTTTCAAGAATTCCAATATATTGGAAGAAAGCGGCTGCACCATACCCAAAGCACTCAATTCCATAAATATATTGATAACCTGCTCTTCCTGAGGTAAAGCATCGATCCAGTTAATGTACTTATCGGCAAACAACGGATATTCACTCCACTCGGAATTAGAGAAACGCAAACCGATATCATCCGATAGTTTATAATCTCTCAACAACAATTTCAAACTCGGAGCCTGATTGCAATGATATACATAATGAGGACTCTTCCAACCCAAAATATATTTAGCACCTTCCGTGAGCATACCTTTGAAACCCATAGCAGCTACTTGAGCACCAATTTCATCGGAATAAATCAGACTTGAATTACGGAATACCTTCGGTGCCTTACCAAACATCTGTTTGATTTTATCGCTCATACGCATCACCTCTTCCCGGAAGCAATCTTCATTAGCTAATGACGATAAGCCGTGTGAATAAGGCTCAGCTAAGAATTCACAACAGCCGGTATCATTAAGCTGATGCAGCAAGTCAACTACGGCCGGCGCATGAATCTCGAGCTGCTCTAATGCAACGCCCGAAATAGACAGCGCTACTTTGAATGCCCCATTAGAATTCTTAGCCATTTCGATCAATGTGCTAAGTGCCGGAATATAAGAGCGTTCGGCAACCTCATTTATACTTATCTCATTGGCATAGTCATCATAATAGTAATGATCGGCACCTATATCGAAAAAACGATAACGTTTCAGATGAATAATTTGATGTATTTCAAAATAAAGACAGATTGTTCTCATATCTATATTATTTTATTATTTATAATTCTTTATTACTTCGTCATAGATACCACGCACTTTGTATCCAACGTTTTCCCATTTAATCTGGTCCACTTCTTTCTTCCCTTCGTCACACAGATATTCATACATCGCAGGATAAGTACAAATGGAATAAATTGCATCTGCCATCGCATGAATGTCCCAATAATCCGTCTTAATGCATTTCTCCAAAATCTCTGCACAACCGGACTGCTTGGAAATGATCGTCGGTACACTACACTGCATCGCTTCCAACGGAGAAATACCAAATGGCTCGGACACAGAAGGCATAATGTAAACATCGCTGGCTTTCAACACTTCATATACTTGCCGGCCTTTCATAAATCCGGGGAAATGGAAACGATCGGCAATTCCGCGTTCAGCAACCAAACGAATCATCTGATTCATCATATCGCCACTACCGGCCATTACAAAACGTACATTCTTGGTACGCTGCAACACCATAGCAGCCGCCTCTACGAAATACTCCGGTCCTTTCTGCATAGTGATACGTCCCAGGAAAGTAACCACTTTTTCTTTCGGATTCTTATTCGGAACAATATCCAGAATATCCTGCGACAACGGTGAAACCGCATTGTGCACGGTAGACACTTTCTTCGGATCCTGATAATATTTATGAATAACAGTCTGCCGGGTCAACTCACTTACGCACATGATGTGATCGGCATGATCCATACCGTTTTTCTCTATTGCGTATACAGTAGGATTTACATTACCACGGCTACGGTCAAAATCGGTGGCATGCACGTGGATCACCAACGGCTTACCCGATACCTGTTTGGCATGCAGACCGGCCGGATATGTCAACCAATCGTGTGAGTGTATGATATCAAACTCCTGCTGACGGGCTACCACGCCGGCCACAATGGAATAGTTATTGATCTCTTCATGCAAATTGTCCGGATAACGCCCCGAGAATTCGATGCATCCCAAGTCATTTGTATGCAGATAATTGAAATCGGCATAAATATGATCACGTAAATCATAATAAAGTTGCGGATCCATATAAGAGCCCACACGGTCTTTCACGTACTCCCAATTCACATCTCTCCAGACTACCGGTGTACTGTTCATACCGATAATCTTCAAAAAACTCTGATCTTCATCACCCCAAGGTTTGGGAATACAAAAGGTGATTTCCATATCCTGCTGGAGAGACATTCCTTTCGTTAAACCGTAACTGGCAGTTCCTAAACCACCCAAAATATGCGGGGGGAATTCCCATCCAAACATTAATACTTTCATTTTCGTCCCTCCTCTTATAAATTATACTTTGACAATAATTTCAAAATACGCAGAATCTCAGCCACGTTCATTGCAAACGACACAGCCCCACGTCCTTTGAAAGGAGGGTTACCGTCAAACAATTCGGGTAATGAACTGATGCAATGACTTGTCATCTCATCTTCAAAACCAATCAACTGACGTTCTACAAACGAAATACCGCTCATCTTATAAATCCGCAGATAAGCTTCCATATAAAAGCCCATCAGCCACGGCCAGGCAGTTCCCTGATGATAAGCATAATCACGTTGAATCTGAGGTCCTACATAATTAGGATTATAGCCGCCGCTCTTCGGACTTAATGTACGAAGGCCTTTCGGGGTAAGCAGTTCTCTCGTCACAATATCCAACACCTGTTTCTTCTGTGCCCGATCGAGAGGAGAATAATCAAAGGCTACCGTAAATATCATATTAGGCCGTACACTCCAATCCATCATATTTCCGTCTACGTAGTCGAGTAGATAGCCGTATTCATTGCGGAATACTTCTACAAAAGACTTGCCTGTCACTTCCGCCTGTCCGTCCAGCAAATCGGCCAATACCGTATTACCGCCTTCCCGAACCAAATCGGCCACAAAACGAAGCGCATTATACCACAAAGCATTTATTTCTACGATATATCCGGTACGGGGCACCACCGGACGGCCATTAACCGTTGAATTCATCCAAGTAATGGCCTTATCCGTACCGTTGGCATAAAGCAGGCCATTTTCGTGTAAGAAGAGATTGTTATGTTTTCGCTGACGGATAAATTCGATAATTTCCTCCAACAAGGATCCGTATTTCGCCCGGCATTGATCGCGTGAAGTTTCCTTGGCATACTGTTGCAATGCCCATACAGCCCACAACAGAACGTCCGGATCTTCCATTTCATAAATTTTACACCCTATAGGTTCGTCATTGATATAATTGCGAATGGCTTTCTCTGCAGTCTTCATGACATCCTCAAACTCATCCACTTCATCGACAGCCAACGTCAATCCGGGCAACGATACGAACATATCGCGTGCACGACACTTAAACCACGGATATCCGGCAAGAATATAATGCTCTTCTTCTTGTTTGTTATGAAATTGGTGCGCTGAATTTTTCAAGCAATGATAGAAGCTGTCGCGTGGCGTCCGGTCTTCTGCTTCTGTTTCAAATACCTGTTTCAAACGTCGGGGAGATATTTCGGAAATACCGGCAGAAAAGACGATACTTTCACCTTTCTTGATATCCACTTCGAAATAGCCGGGTACATAAAGGTCTTCGTTGAAATCGTATCCTCTTTCCTGTTCTTTAGGATACTCGATACCCCGATACCAGTTGGGGTCAAAATGGAATTCATTTTTCTTGTTCAATTGCATGAACAATTCCGGATAGCCGGGATACATACAGGTTTTTATACCGTTTTCCACCAATTGATAGTCACGGCTTGCCTGTGCATTTTCATGGGTATACTCCCGCACGCTTCGGAAAGCCAAAAATGGCCGGAAACGCAAGGTTGTTGCCGAATGGGCGTCGATCAAAGTATAACGAATCAGAATCCGGTTTTCGTGATGTACAAAAATTTTTTCTTTACGGAGAATAACTCCTCCCACACGGTAAGTCGTTGCCGGAATATGTTCACAATCGAATTCACGGATATATTTATGCCCATTCGGACTATAATTATTTCCCTGATATTTATGTAATCCCAGGTTAAACTCCGCACCGTGCTGAATTTGCCTTTAATCAAGAGTATAAAGCCCCACATGATTATCTTAATCCAGGGAGGGAACATGAATCACCTACAAACCGTGATATTTTCGTGTGTTACAATCTACAATCGTTGTACAATGATAAGCTCCCGCACGGTTCGTCCTAAGAATTTCTCTGGGAAGAGATTCCTCCAGATTGACCATCAGAGTCTTGTCAAAATGTAAATAACTCATAGTTGTGCATTATTTAAAGGTTAATTATATTTCTGTTATCATAATTCTAAGTATGATTCCCAAAAATACGAATTAAAGGTAAAAACAAAAATAAAATCGGTTTTTATTTTCCTTTTTCCTTAAAATATTCGCAACATTGTGTATATTTAACCAAAAAAAAAGAGAAATGAAGCAGGATTTACGAAAAATTCTCTTAGCAATGATGCTTCCGTTGTTCCTTATTTTTATCCTTTATATAATAAAGATATTAGAGGTAGGTATGGATTGGGAATTCACACGCTTAGGAGTATACCCTATGGAACAAAGAGGGATGTTTGGCATTTTCGCACATCCGCTGATACACAGCAACTTTGCTCATTTATTTGCCAATACGTTACCTCTCTTTTTTCTTACGTGGTGTTTATTTTATTTTTACCGGGGGATTGCCCCTTATATATTCTTCATTATCTGGATAGGTTGCGGTGCCATTACTTTTATCATCGGAAAACCCGGATGGCACATCGGAGCAAGCGGTGTGATTTACGGATTGGCTTTTTTCTTGTTTTTCAGTGGATTATTGCGAAAATACGCCCCTCTGATTGCCATTTCATTATTGGTTACTTTCTTATATGGCGGACTCGTATGGCAAATGTTCCCTTACTTTACACCTGCCAATACTTCATGGGAAGGGCATCTTAGTGGAGCAATCATGGGATCACTCTGTGCTTTTGCATTTATCGGATACGGACCACAAAAGCCAGAACCATTTGCAGAGGAAGAAGAAGAGGAAGAAGAAGAAAAAAGTAACACTAATGAAGAAGAAATAATAGAGCAAGCGGTATCAGAAAAAGAAGAACTCACACATCATGCAACCGGCAATCCTATGTAATATCACTAACAAAGACTATAAATAAAACTCGATCCAGAAAACAAAAAAGGAAAGAGATAATTCATACTAATACCTCAGTAATATAATCAGTTTTTCATTGCTTTTCGTCTCTTATATTCATTCGGTGTGCACTGCATCTGTTCTTTAAATACGCGACTGAAGTACTGCGGTGAGGAAAATCCGCTTTGATAGGCAACTTCCGACAAACTGTATGTGTCGGCATCCAATAACTCCAAAGCCCGTTTCAAACGCATCTCTTTCACCAAATCGATCGGAGAAGCTCCTGTAAACGTCTTTATCTTACGATAGAATACGGCACGGCTCATATTCATTGTTTCAGCCAAGTCATCAATCTTGAAATCCGGATTCTGCAGATTCTCATCGACTAACCGGATCACCTCCTGAATAAAAGTGTTATTAAAGGATGGAACCGATTCCAGCACCTGCTCCAATTTCACATCCGGCTGCTTCTTTTCCGTTTTATCCGAGTCTTTCAATGAACTCCCGAGATAATACGCTGCCAAAGAGCTGCGTTGCCTTATCAACGACTCAATCCGCGCTTTCAAGTAAGCAGAATTAAACGGCTTGGCTATATAGTCATCCGCACCATACTCCAACCCTCTGACACGATCGTCAACAGACGCTTTGGCCGAAAGCAGGATCACGGGAATATGACTGGTATCGCGATTGACTTTTACTGCTGCCAGCAATTCAATGCCATCCATTTCGGGCATCATCACATCACTGACAATCAAATCCGGCAATTCCCGACCTATTATTTCCAGACCTTGCCTGCCGTCACCGGCTTCCAATACATGATAACAGTCTCTCAATATCATAGCCAGAAAACGACGGAGCTCGTCATTGTCTTCTATGATCAGAATACTCCTCTCCTTCTCCTCCTGACGGGATAACTGTACTTCCACAGGGTATTCGAACTTTACTTCATCATTCAAAACAAATTCAGCCATCGAATCGGCAGCATATGCCTCGTAAGTGCAGGGTAAGGTAACGGTGAAAACGGTTCCCTGTCCGGGAATACTTTCAGGCTGTATCGTGCCGTGCAGCAAATCCACGAATTCTTTCACCAGAGAAAGCCCGATACCGGTAGAACGGTTCGGATCTGTTTTTCCGAAAGTCTCGAAGCGGCCGAACAAGTTATCGATTTTCCGGAGATCCATCCCCTTGCCCTCATCACGTACGGAAACAAACAAGCAACCGGACTCCATACGTACCGCCATGGTAATGGACTTACCATCCGCCGTATATTTAAACGCATTGGACAGTAAATTGAAGAGTATCTTTTCCAATTTATCCATATCCGTATAACAACGTATTTCCGGCGTTTCGGGAATCAAACGGAAATGAATGGAACGTTCGTGAGCCAATTGTGTAAAGTTCTCACCAACCTGCCGGCACAAGGCAACCACATCTCCCTGTTCAATACTCAACTTCATCTTTCGCCCCTGTATCTTCCGGAAGTCCAGAATCTGATTGACAAGCCTCAACATACGGTTTACATTGCGCCGGGCTACCTGCATATTCTCTGTCCCGCCCTTTTGCAATTGTCCTCGTTCTACGATTTCTTCAATCGAACCGGATATCAAAGTCAACGGTGTACGGAGCTCATGCGAAATATCAGTAAAAAAGCGTAGTTTCAGATCGGTCAACTGCTGTTCTAAAGTTACTTTCCGTTTCAAGTTCGTGATATAGACAATGATACCGGATACCGTAAGAATAAGGATGATCGCTATAAGAACGTAAAGCCCCCATGCCCATGCCGTCTCCGTGAAACGAGGCTGAATATGTATGTAAAGAGGAGTAATATTATCGCACCATACACCATCGCCATTCGTAGACTTCACCTCCAATACAAAATCACCGGAAGGCAAATTGGCAAAGCCGATGGAATGGTTCTCTCCGATATATCCCCATTGATCGCTGATACCCTTCAAACGGTAAGCGTATTGAAGTGCCTCCGAATTTGTATAATCCAATGCTGAAAAGGCAATGGTAACATTCCGTTCTTTTTTGCCCAACACCAGTGAATCGGCGGCCAGTACGGAATTGGAAACCGTACCGTCGCTGTTCTGAATATCCACTCCGGCGTAAACGATGCGCGGCACAAAACTGCTCTTCTTCAAATCGTATAAACGGAGACGAAGAACACCCTGATTCGTACCGATATACATAGCTCCCTGCTGATCGATAGCCGGATGGGCCTCAGTAATCTGCAAATCCGTATGCAGATTGGCACTGTCATACGTATCGAATCCTTTGCGGTCCGCCTTGTACTTACTTATATAATTCTCAAAACAAATCCAGATATTCCCTTCTCCGTCTTCCAACATCGATTGCGGTAAATCGGACGGAAGCCCGTTTTTCATATTAAGGTAATGAAAACGGATTCGTGTATTCAATAATGAATCCACATCAGCCATACAAATTCCCCCACTGTAAGCGGCAATATAGATTTTACCATCCCGGCTTTCAAGCACATCCATGACGTCATTATTACTTAATCCGTCCTCACAGTCATTGTGAAAGAATTCGATGTCTTCCGGCTTCTGAAAATCATCCGAGAAACTCAATAATCCTTCCGTAGTGCCGGCAAGTACGACGCCTTTCCGGGTACAATACAAACTACGCACTTTGTGACACATATCGCCGGGGTACCCTTTCATCAGATTCTCCAAATGAATAAAACGGGGATTATCCAACGTTCCGGAAAACAGATTGATTCCCCCGCCAAGTGTACCGATCCATATCCGGTTCCGGGTATCCCGACAGATGGAATAGATGGCATCATTGCTTAAAGCATACGGATCTTGTTTATCGTGACGGAAAGTGTGAAGTGTAAATTTCCCATCATATTCCGTCGCCACTACTATCCCGTGGTTTCGTGTTCCCAACCACAAACGATGCTCGCTATCCTCAAAGAAAGTATAGACATTCCTACCGAAAGAGATATTCCGGTTTTGCTGCAGTTTGCCTGTGGAATCCATATTACCCACATAATTACCCTGTTTGTCATACACCTCCAGCCGATTCTCCTTAGAAGCAACCCACAAGCGTTTTTTCGAATCGATAAAAACACCCCGTACCTCTTGTTCGGCCGAAGTATGGATGTAATCATAATTACGATTGGTGAAGTAAATTTTATCAAAACCGTATTTACGGCTTACCCACAGATTTTTATGGGAATCTCGCAGAAAAGCTCTTCCTTCTGTCCGGTAAGGCTCTTTCTGTCCGGTTGTATATCGATAGGCCGGTTCCAATCCGTCAGTAACAGAATTATAAGAATAAAAACTCCCGCTACGGGTCATAAACCAAATTCCTCCGAACTCATCCTCGTGCACATGCCGGAAAGTATCCGTGCCGGTCAGATTCACTTGGAAAGAGGTTACTTTCCGGTCGGCAGGAGTATAACGTAGCACTCTTTGTCCGGACAACATCCAGATTACGTTTTTTCTTGAATAGTGCACACCTGTGACATGCAAAGGATCGAGAGCTGCTTCCTGTCTGTATAACTGTTCAAAAAACTTTTTCCGCGTATCATAAACAATCACTTTCTCCGAATCCGGAATCAACAATCTGCCGGATTTTATAGAAACCAATCCACTGACCGGCTTCATTGGAAAAGGATTCGGGATATGCAGAATCCCGGCATCCGGCACAAATGTATAGAGTTCTCCTCCTTCCGTCAAGAAATAAGTACTTTTATCTGCCTCCTTGACATATCTCAACCGCACATCGGTCTGTATTTCGGGATGGTTGTAAACAAAAGTACCCTGTTCGGTCAATATCCACTCGTATCCTCTTTTGTCTTGATAGACAGTGTATATCTTCTGCCCATGTCCGGCACAGGAACGGCAGGGCAAATGCACAATTCCATCAGCTTCACCCAAACGTTCCTCATCGATCCGGAACAATTCTCCGGCTTTATTACTAAACCAAAGGATCTCGCCTGTCTGCTTATATATTCGCGCTACCTCTTCATAACCAGCCAAATGAGGATAACCGGAAAAGACATTGCGGAACTTTTCAGTACGTGTATCAAAGAGATAAAGCAGGTTGTTGTAGGTAATACACCAGATGTTTCCCTTTTGGCTTTTTATAATTTGCTGAATACGATTGTATTCAAGGCGGGTATCGTCCGTAGGATATGACTTATAGTTCTGAAATGTATAGCCGTCAAACTTCTCCAATCCATTCCAGGTAGCCATCCAGATATACCCTTTATCATCCTGCAGGAAATCCGCCACAGTGTTTTGAGACAACCCGTCTTTGGCTGAATAATAACGCACGTGCATCAGGCTTTGGGCAGAAAGCACAAACGGACAAACAAGATAGAGAATGATGAGAAACAATTTAAGCATAACAAACCTTTAGACAGACAAAGGTAACGTATTTCCGGCAATCCCGAAAAATTATCGCCGGACAAGAGAGCTTACAGCATAAAAAAAGAGAGAACATTTTGCAATGATGTCCTCCCTTTCAGCTATTTATTGATTGTTCGTTATCAATTTACCGATACTTTCGTAACCGAATCGTTTGCTTTCACAATATACCGGCCGGCCGGAACGGAAAGCGATACATTACGGTGAACTTCCAGATTTTGTATCAGCGTGCCGTCTATGCCGTACACATAAATACGGGTCGGTATCTCAATACCACGTACAGAAATCGTTCCTTTACTTCCTATTACGATCACCGGGCTTTCCACTGCTGCATTCTCAAGCCCCGTACCGGTATTGCCTACCGTAAATTCATCGGAAGCTTCACTCAATGCACCGTACTCATTTACCGACTGTACCGTAACCACGTCATTCAAATTAGCTTCATAACGAGTATCAACGGTAAATCCGGCAACTTTCCCATTAATAGTCACCACATAACAGATAGCATACTCATCAGCAGTCCACCCAAATGCCGTATCCCCTTCTTTACCATTGATTACCGGTTTAGAAGTCTGTTCCACCATCGGTAGCGGATTCCACATACCGGTAACAGCATCGGTACCATCACCTCCAAAAACATTTTCCAACGTATAGGAAGCGGCTTCCTCATCCGTCAGGAAGTTCTTTGCCTTGCCGTAAATCGTCTGTCCGTTTTCCTCATACCAATATTCCTCAATCGACTTTTCACTCATCTTATATCCGTTTTTATCCCAGATATTATATACCGCCCAAAGAGCCGGTATAGCACCCATCTTAGGATACCAATAACCCTCATACGGTTTCACACGGCATTCCGTATCGATAAATACCGTTTTCGGTTCATTGTGCCAGGGACGGCCGAAATACACTTGTGTCTTATCTTCCTTACCGTCGGGAGCAGTGATCGTCGTGTTTTTGAATACATATCCCCAACGTGTACAAGCTTGTGTCACATTCCCCTGACTGTCTTTCATATCCGTATAGTGTGACGGAGCAACGATGTAACCACCCGATTCACGGACAATATTCAGTGTACAATTGTCAAAGTAGACATCGCCTCCTCCATAAATAAAGTCCACTGCACCTTCAATCATCGTATTACGGAAATAATTGCGATCGTAATAATGCGGCTGGTTATTGCCCGTATTGGTATTTCCGGTCTTAGGGCTCAGGTAGGTATCCTGATAAGAACGGATGCGGCAATTATTGAAAGCTACCCGGTCCGCTTCCACATAAAGAGACAAAGCTTGTGGCCCACGGGCTTCATTACCTTCATATTTTGTCCACCATTCATTATCGATTGTCAAGTTCTCCGCATAAAAATCATTCGATTTGATAACTAACGTAGCACCTTCGGCCACGTTATACCAAGGTTGGGATTTATCTGCAGAGTTACTTCCCGCCACACGATCCTGCGCAATAGTCACCTTGTTTACATCCTCACCGATTAAATGTATAAACGGACGATCCACCACTACGATACGGCTGTCCTCCGAAGCCGGTAACTTTCCACTCTGATCCTCCCAAGTATATTTCCCGGTGGAGAAAGTACGATTATTCAAGTCATTGTAATATCCTGCTTTAATAAAGATAAGCCAAGGCTTATTATTAGTTACCGGTACGGCATCAATCGCTTCCTGAATGGTTTTATATTGACCGATCGTAGTAGAGGTAGGTGCAATGCTCGCATCCAGACTTTGGTCTACTATCGCATTAAAGAGACGGGCTTCCGGTTTTACACGTTCCATCACCGTAAAAGTTGTGTTTACAGCCGGCGCACGATTATCCGAACGGTCTGTAACATATCCCTCCGGCAGTTCCAATGTATACTGAGTAGCATAAGCCAGATTCGTATAACGGAAAGAAACAGAAGAACTCCCATATTCCGGTTCCAATACAATCGTTTTACCATTACCTGTCAGAGTAGCTTCACCCGTTCCGGCTTGAATGCGTTCATCATAAGAAATGGTAATTTTTCCATTGGCAGATACTCCGGTAGCCTTATCGGCAGGAATAATCGCTTTAATGACAGGAGCATCAGGGTCTTCGTCGATAATCGGAGTACCGAATACATAGATATTACCCAATCCGGTCTCGCTATGATCCGTGTAATTCAGACCGCTTCCCGAATCAACCTTATCAAAGTTATATTCACCATTGTTATCATTCAGAAGCTCGTCACCGGTACCGGTAAAACGAATATAGACCATCTCCTTTTCGGCGACTTCTTCGGCTGGCAATTCAAAATCAACACTGGTAGCCAACCCGTTACTCAATTTATAAACCAATTCCTCGCCATTATTGATAACGGGATTATAAACAGTACCATCTGTTGAGTAAAGTACCTTCCAATTTACATTCGCCGCATTCTTTGCCACCAAAGCAGCAGTAAAACGTACGGTCGTGAATTTCTTGGTAGAGAACTGAACCTGCATAGCTACATCCGTACTCCGATATCCGTTCATGTACAAACCATTCACCGAACTGATAACCGCTCCTTTGCGCATACGTACCACCGGAGTGCCACTGGAATTACCATCCAGAGAGTTTCCATCACTGATTTTCACTACAGAAGCAGTCGCATTACGTTCCGAGTCCCACACATAATCGGCAGCAAACGGATATGTTCCCTTGTTCGCCCAGTTCTCTGCCTTATCCGAATTATAAGCGGCAATAAAATCCTGTATTTCATAGTTTGCAACAATCTCCGTATTCTGCTTTACAGTTACAGTGCGCTCGGGCTTCGTCACATTGGAATTCTCAAATTCATCCTCCCAGTTCAAGAATCGTGCAATAGGGAGTTCATTGGCAACAACAGTCACTACCGTACCTTCCTCGTACTTGCCTTCGGTGGATTCCGGATTCAAGGAAATAGAACCGATCTGCATTTCCAGGTCATTTATACAACGAGTTGTGAATGTATATGTATTCACCTCTTGAAAAACAGCTTTCAATGAAGTATTCGCTTTCAGTGAGAACGAATAAGGGTTCTCGGCAGACACTTCTTTTCCGGCATTATCCACCCAATTGATGAAGTGGAAACCAAACTTCGGTGAAGCAGTAACCGTCACATTCGTACCCTCATCCATCAGGTCGCCCGCAGGCAATTGATTGACAGTACCTGCATTTTCCGGTTGCAAAGCTGTCGTAATACTGTATTGCGGCACTTCTACAGCCGTCCCGTTGACTGTACCCGTCATCACCACATTATTGAAACCGATTTCCTTATTATTAGCCAGGTTATAAACACTGATTATCAATGATACTTCTTCATCTGTTGCCGGCATACCGGTCAATTCATAAGTACATTCGGTTGCATTTACAGAAGCCCCGGAACGATTCGGCTTGACATTACTTGCCACTGTCTTTTTCATTCCATCGGCGTATTTCAGATAAATATCGATCATACCGCCACCTGTACCGAACACTCCCATCTTAAAAGAAATACTTCCCGGTTGATACATCAGACCTTTGGCGGGTTTTATAGAATAGACCAGATCGTGACCGTCGGTCGCTGCATTCATCTGGGCACTGGGCTTATAGTTATTCATACTCAAATTCTCATCGGCTCCTTTGTATTCCTGTTGTTTGGTAAAAGTCATTTCCTTCCCCAAGACAAAAGCAGTCGTACTAAAAGCATGCTCATTGCTGACAACGGCTTGTGACGGTTCATTGGCACCGCCGGACATTCCCCAAATGGCCGTTACCGTCTCATTGTCGAAAGTCTGTGCCGTAACCCATTGTGCGGCAAATCCCAGTATTCCGAGCAAACAGCCCTTTAATAAAGATTCTTTGTTCATCATATATATTCTTATTTTAGATATAAAACTCATTTCATTTTTTAATGATACGCAGTGTCTGTATCCGGTTTCCTGTCATCAGTTTACAGAGATAAATACCATTCAAGAAGCCGCCCAGACTGATTTCATGTGCATAATCCCCCGCTTCCAAGTTATCATTATAATGATGCATTGTACGTCCTTCCATATCATAGAGAGTGATATTCACCGGAGACAACTCGGAAAGCCCGTAATGCAAAGTAGTCTTATCAGTAGTGATTGCCGGAGCACAATAAGCCTTTCCTACATTCCGGGGCGTCTCTATCGAAGTAACTCCCCCTTCCGTCACTACCCCTTTCACCGTCACTCCATAAAGACAGATCGACTTCCGGTTCGACTTACTGCTATACCAGGGGTATACACGCAGATAGAGAGTCTCTTCTCCGTTCAGTTCGATAATCTCTTTCAAAGAAATGGGGTACATCGTATTGGATACATTAGTAGGGCGGTTACTGATCAACGTATATTCCCCGAATCCCGGATCTTTGGAACACATCACCCGGAAACACATGCCATTGCCACCGGAACCACCGGCATACAGTCCGATAGAATCGATATTGAAAGTGGTTCCGGCATTAGCCGTTACCGAAAATTCAATATAGCGGTTGTAGTTTACATCTATCTCATTTTCCGGCCATTCATCTCCTTCGATGATGTTGCGCTGAGTTTTCGTTTCCGGATCGATCCATCCATCTATCCAAGTCGTCGGATTTCCCGGTTTGGCATAACGGTCGGCATACATCTGGCTGAAAACTTCTTCTGCTGCCAAGATGGGGCCGGTTACCACTGCTTTGGTATCCTGACTTAACTGCCAATAGGCCTGAGCAGCGACTCCTCCTTCAAAAGACACACCCTCACCTGTCAACGTTGCCGTTTTAGTATTCGTGCCATTACTCACAGTCAGCGTTCCATTCTTTACACCTTTCTCCATCGGCAGGAACTTTACATAAATAGAAGTCATCGGTACATTTCCATTCTCATAACTTATTTCCAAAGTAGAGGCAAATGCTTCAGTCGCGCTTCGGGAAACTTCAAATCCTTCCGAAGCGGTCACGGTTATTTTCCCGTTCTCCGGAGTCAAATCGATACCACTGACCGAAAAAGCATATACAGAACCGGCATTGAGATAACTTTTTCCGAAGTTATGCGAAACCGGATTAATCAATACATCCGGATTTGCATTAAAATACTCCGTCAATAATCCTTGTGCCGCCAATCCCTGTACAGCCAAACGGGCATAAAGTGTAGCCCCATATTCTCCGATATGAGTGCCATCACCTACATTATAAATAAGTTCTTTTGCTTTCTCTTCACCGTATTCGTCACAAATAGCACGCGTCAAAGCCGTATGGTCCACCAATAAGCAATTCAGCTCCACAGCCACTTCTTTCATGGCAGCTACATAGTCCAGGTCTCTACCGGAGGACATAATCACATCCGCTCCCAGATTATGCGCCCCTTTATCCGTTATCTTATTAGCGCTGAAATAACCGCGTACAATCGGAGTGAACAAAATAGGAGTAGCATTCAATTCCCGAACCTCATTGACATATTTCCGAAGGTATTCTTTGTAAGTAGTCCACGGATAAGTTCCGACTTCTCCATCCGCTCCCGCGTGTTTCTCATCATTATGTCCGAATTGTATAATGACATAATCCCCCTCTTTTATTTGCGGTTTCACCGTTGTCCAGAAACGGCTCTCCTCATAAAATGTTTTCGAACTCGTACCGCTCTTGGCACGATTGTTCAATGTAGCACCGTTGACCATAAATTGCGGAAGCATCTGAGGCCATCCGCGTTGGCCGTTGGTATTTACGGAAGGATCGGTCGATTTCTCTTCCATCGTAGAGTCACCGATGGTATGAACAGTAGGAGCCTGCGCAAAAACTGAAACAAGCCCAAGACTGCAAAAGGCAGTCAGAAGAAAAGATTTTAATTTGTTTTTCATGATCGATATGGATTGTTTTTCGAAAGGCAAAGCTAATGCATGCCTTTTCTTTTTTATTGCACAATCTATTCAATCTCCCGATTGAACAAATTGTGCAATAAAATCAAATAACAATCTATATCCAATTACTCAATTTTTCCACATGATGGTCAAAAAATACCATCACAGAACTTTATTCTATCATCGAATCATGCTCTTTCAGATAAATACGCAACAGCTCAAAAAACGCTGGAGCGTCCAGCAATACAATATTTTCATCCTGCGTTTTCACCTCATCCATCACCTCACAATACCAGGTAGGCTGCTTTAAAATGTTACGAAACCAATGGAAAGGCAACGCTGAACGTTCTTTCACACGCTCCACAATTCTTCCGGCAGCAACTTTCGGATCATCGTCATTAATATCCAGATCGGCACGAATGACCGGCATATTGCCATGCAGGGAGGCAGTCACAGTTTTCTGAGGTACAATGCCATTCGGACTGAAAGAAGCATAACAGTCCAAGCCTTCTTCATTCAATCCCGGAGCCTGTCCGTCGATGACAAAACCAGTAACGGATAATCCCCACTTGTCATAGTACTTCTTACAATGCTTGCCCCATACTTTCAGTCCGGACGGAAGCCCGGACAAATCACGAGGTTCTTGCAACATACCCGGCATTATATATCCCGCACCGTTATCGGCAGAAGCAAAATAATCATTCTCAGTTGCCGTCGTACGGAAATTATGCATAATATGTGGTACACGTTCGGCCAATACAGGACTGATACACCACATCAACGGTAGCTTTCCACGATTAGGATCATCCCAAATTGAGGGGGTACGTTGTGAAATCCATGCAGAAGCATCATAGTCGCCAACATAAAAGATAATAAAATTCCGCCCGGCCACATTCACTTTTCCATCAGCCGTCAATAATCCTCTTTTTTGCAGCTCCTTATGGGAAATCCAATCCTGTGTATATTTCTTTTTTGTAGGAAAGTGCTGCCAGAAAGAGGCATTCGCCAATGCACCATAGCTAATGGCATCCGCATCCTTAAAAGCATTGTATGCACTGATAATACGGCTAAACTCCCACTCTGTCGGCACATCATCATGAATACCCGAAGCATGCATCGTATATTTATAAGCCCAAGAAGGGAAACCTCCGATATAACACATCTTCTCATGCTTATTCTGTTGATAAGCCAATAACAACATTTCTTTCAAGGTTTGCAAGTCCGTACCTACCGGCTGAGAAGGATCGTCTGTAGCCGGTTCATCTCCCCAGGGAGATAAGTCAAAGAAAAAGGCCCTCTTACTTACAAAAAAATCATGATTACTCAAGGTATGGTGATTTTTTACAGCCGCAAAAGGTTTCTGCTTCCAATACTGGTCGATGTAATAAGCGGCAAATTCCGTATTGCACTTACCGGTTTTCATATATTTCTCTATAAACCATACATAAGGATCATTCTTCAGAGAGGCGGTAGAAAGACGTGACGTTTCCGGTATTTCCATTCCTTTTTTACCTGTAAACATAGAGGTTCCGTCCGGATTCAACAACCATCTTTTTACCGGTAGCTTCGGTCCGTGTACCACAAGACGGTCATACAGACTTCCCGGAGTATCATCGTAACGAATGGCAACCAAATTCTCAATACCAGCCACAGAAGAGGCAACATTACTGGTGGAAGGAACATTTCCATCATAAACAACCACTCCTTCTATATAAGAAGCATATGCAGTAAATAATTCCTCCATCGTCCGGTACGTCTGCGTTTCACGTCCGTATAACCACTCTCCCTTCCGACTGTATTTATTCCACCAATAACCATCAATATCATTATTACCCTCCATCACAAAATAAACATACAAGCGGGGAGTATCCCTGTTTACCACTCCTTGCAAAGTAGCCACAGCATGTACATCATCCCAAGCCAAATTGAGCCCCTGTGCTGTGCTCAAATCAGCCTGAAGAGTATAACGCAAATCATAAATACCAATTTTATTTCCGGCAAAAGTGGCATTTGCCACCAGCAATAATACAATTATTATTTTCAAATATTTATTTATCATTCTTAGAGTGTTCTATTTTCATCATTTACTTCTTACACGGTATTCTCAATATCATCAACGAATTAGCCGGACAATCGACATTAAATGTACTGCCAATTCCTGATAACTCAGAAATTTTCGGAACCACTTTAAAAGGAGTACTGAAACTATTTTCCTCAAATCGCTCATTCGCTCCTAATACAATTTTAGTCCCTTTCGAAGCAATATCCATCGCATTCTCCAACTCCACTTTGACTTTCCAGTTTCCAGACTCTGCATTTACCAATTTAACAATGATCTCCTTGCGTTCCCTGTCATAACCCGATACAACATATTGCTTCGTCTGAGGAGCATACGTATATTCATATTGCAGTTCGTCATCCAAAAAACATTGCCAATGGGCACCTTTGATCTCAATCCGTACCGTATACCACTGATTCGCCTTTATAGACGTATTATTCCGATAATCAAATAAAGAAATGGAACCCTCATTGTTTATCTCACGGAAAATAACCGACTCATTGGTATGACTTCCCATATCCGCCATAAAATAGTTGTTCAGATCAGCACCGCCAAAGATAATTCTAAAACCTTCCGTCCCGGATATCTTTTTAGCTTTCAACTCGATGGTACAATCTTCAAACTCACAGTCTTTAAGAACAGCAAAAGCATCTATCCCCTTCTGACTTTGAAACAGGACATCTTCTTTCACATTCCAATTCCCACGGACAACCTCCCATTTATTCACAAAATCATCCCATCCGGAAACATGTCTTTCTTCACCGTTTGCCATAATTTTCAGGTCTTTAAATTCAACCTCTGTATTATTGGTTCCCAAACCGATAAATCCTTTCGTCCGGAATGCAGGGGCGGGAGAACCAACTTTCAAATCCGTATGCAGATTCACATCCGGCCGGTTCTCGGAAAACATTTTCAATACATAATAATTAGTACGACCGTAAACAGAATCATTTTTCAACACCAGCAGATGATCTCTTCCGTGAGCTGCATGCTGAATCAACGGGGCATAAGACACCATTTGAACCTTATCCGCATTCCTCTCAACTCCTGTCAGATAGGCAGCTTCTCCCAAAGATGAATAAAGAGAAGGCCGGCCGATAGCCGCATATTCTCCTACATAGATTTTATAAGGAGTATCATCGGGCAACTTATCATAAACATCAGCGTTATTATAGAACCAACCGGCCGTTTCATAGTAGTGGGGATCTAAAATATCGATTTGCTCTGCATCCTGAATATAAGGACTGAACATGAGCGCACATATAATCTCTATCTGAGGATACTTTTCCTTGATTGCCTTATAAAAGCGATTATAGTTTTTCACATATCGGAGGCCGATATTTTCATTTCCCACCTCCACATATTTCAACGGAAAAGGTTTCGCATGACCATTTTCCGCTCTTTTTTTTCCGTAAGTGGTGGTCGTATCACCTAACGCATACTCAATGGCATCCAAAGCTTCCTGGATCAAATCATTTATCTGATGCTCGCCATTCCAGTAGTCGCCATTCCGAAACAGACAGGACATGCCGGCATTACAAACAAACATACCATCGGCATCAATATCTTCACAGAACTGTAAAAACTCGTGATACCCGAACCCATAGGTGCTGCGATAGCCCCATAAGTTGTATTCTCCCGGACGTTCTACAATATCTCCTATCGTCTCCTTCCATTTAACACGGTTATCCATGGTCAAGCCTTCGACAATACAGCCACCAGGCCAACGAACAAAATCGGGATGCAACGACTCAAGCATTTCGGCAACATCTTTTCGCAATCCGTTTTTATGTCCACGAAAAGTGTTCTCGGGAAACATCGATACAAAATCAATATATACTTTGCCTTTATGAGGTAATAACAAAGCAAAACGAAGATCATTTGCTGTTACATCAACCGTAAAAGTTCCTTCATAACGATTCCAGGAACCATCCTGTACAACCCGGAATTCCTCAGAAGCCACAACCTGTTCCTCACGATCCAGCAGGACAGCTTTCACTACAGCATTCCTCAATTCTTCCGTAAACAAATGAAATTGAAAATTATACTTTTGTCCTTCGGTTACAGCTATTCCCCAGTAACCGGCATTCATAACCAATACATCAGATACGGATGCACCGAGATTTACAAATAAGGAATGAGGAGTAGCACTGTTCAATGGTTTCTCCTCCGTTATTTTATAAGAAGGAACGGTTGTACCGGAAATACACTTAACTTCCCAGCCTTCCATAAAAAGAGAATCGCTCCATGCAATACTAAAATGATTGATGGAATCATTGGAATAGCAATGTAAAGGTTTGGCTATCGCTTTTCCATCCTTCAAAACCGTACCGGAGGGCAAAGTACCATCTTCAAAACCACGGTTTCTTATCATTTCCGCATATAAACCTCCATCACCGGAATGAGTAATCTCTTCAAAAAAGATACCATATAAAGAGGAAGGTATCTCGGCCTCTTCTTTTGACAAATCAATCGTTACTACATCAATAGGTTGATTGCAGGACAGTAAAGAGAATAAACCTCCAAACTGCACCATTTTTTTCATCCATGTTTTCATATTTTATTTCCTTTTTCCTGTATTTAGCTTATTGTTCAATCAGGTCATCAATATCTATTAAAATAACCTTTTCAATTTTTATATTAATACGTCTGAGGTCTTTTTCCAAAGAAGATGCCCCATATAAAATTTCATATTCCCCCGGCATTACCCGCATTGTATTTGACTCCGTATCAAAGAAATTAAAATGATCGTTTTGCAAATGGAAAGTCACATCTTTTTTCTCACCGGCTCTCAAATGAAAACGTTTAAAAGCTCTCAAGGTCTTTAAAGGGCCCTCCTTATCTTGTAATTTCCGGATATAAATCTGTATCACCTCAGCACCATCTAATTTTCCGGTATTTTCAACCGTAAGTTTCAAACTTACCGATTCATTCTCACGAATCCTTTTTTTACTCAGCCGGGCTTTTCCTATTTCAAATGAAGTGTAGCTCAACCCATATCCAAATGGGAATAAAGCTTCTCCTTCAAAATACCGATAAGTACGTCCCTGCATACTATAATCTTCAAAATCCGGTAATTGTTCCGTTGCTTTATAGAATGTGACGGGCAAACGTCCGGCGGGATTATAATCTCCAAACAAAACATCGGCTACCGCCGTACCTCCCGCTTGCCCCGGATACCAAGCCTGAATAATGGCATCAGCCAGATCAACTTCGGCAGACAACCCGATGGCACTTCCCGAACATAAAATCAAAATTACCGGTTTTCCTGTTTTATGCAATTCCTGCAACAAGTCGCGCTGTACCTGTGGTAATTCGATTACGGTCCGGTCTCCTTCTTTAAATCCCGGAAAAGAGACAGGCAGTTCTTCCCCCTCTACCTTTGGAGATATCCCTCCGACAAATATAATAACTTCAGCATCGCCTACTCTTGCTGCTATTTCATTCGGATTAAAACGCTTTGTATAGCCCAAATCAAATTGTAATGTGCCCTCTCCTCCGGCTTGCATGTATTCAATCCGGATTTCATATTTCATCCCGGCTTGTGCATCCAAAGTATAAAAACGGGATTCAGCACCATGTTGTCCCCAATAATCAATCACTTTTTCATCATTCACAAAGATCCGGTAACCATCATCTCCATTTATTTTCAAAGTAACTTCCCTATCTTCCTTCGGACAAAATACACTTTGATAACATGCCGTAAAATTGTTCAGATTTACTCCCGGAGCAAAAACCGTAGCTCCGCCTGTATGAAAATTAAAAGGAGAACCGACTAACATCTCAGCCACTTTCTCTCCAGCAAATTCCAACTGATTCCAATAAAAAGCCTTAAAGCCAACACTACCTTCCCAAGAACATTGATTGAACAAACTGACAAAAGTATCCCCGGTAGTCAACTCACACCCTTTATCATAGATAATCTGTTCCGCTCCTAATTTATGAGTAATTCCTTCAAGAATAGTAACCGTATGAGAAGGAAAACCGTTATAATTTCCCCACATCATAACCGAATCGTTTGCGTTAGGACCTATAACCGCTATCTTACCGCAATGTTTAGACAAAGGCAACGTTCCATGATCATTTTTCAGTAAAGTCATCGATTTACGTGCCATCTCAAGTGCTTTCTCCCGATGCTTTTCACTATCCACAACCGTATATGGTATATCAGACCAAGAAACCAAATGTTCTTCATCCATCAGGCCCAATTCAAAACGGGCCTTCAACACACGGAAAAGTGAAACATCAATCTGCTTCTCTGTTATTATTCCTTCTTCAACAGCTTTTTGCAAGGCGTAATAATCCACGCCACAATCCAAATCCGTCCCGGCTTTCACGGCAGCAGCAACAGCAGCTTCTTTGGTAGGATGTGTTTCATGATGACCTTTAAGATAAAAATCGCTAATTGCACCGCAGTCAGACACAACAAGCCCATCGAATCCCCATTCCTCACGAAGAATATTATATAGCAAACGGCTGCTGCCACAACATGGCTCACCTTCAAAACGATTGTAAGCGCACATTACTTCTTTAACTCCTCCCTGCTGCACCAAAGCCTTAAAAGCCGGCAAATAAGTTTCCCACAAGTCTCTGGGAGAAATGCTCTCCACATCAAAGCTATGACGGTTCCACTCCGGGCCACTATGTAACGCATAATGTTTGGCACATGCATGCAGTTTATCATACTTACTCTCCGAAGGTCCTTGCAAGCCACGAACAACAGCCAATCCCATCTGAGAAGTCAGATAAGGATCTTCTCCATACGTTTCCTGTCCTCTTCCCCAACGGGGGTCCCGGAAAATATTCACATTAGGGGTCCAAAAAGTCAATCCCTGATAACGTTCGCTTCCCTCTTTGTTTTCAGAATGATGATATTTGGCACGGGCCTCATCAGAGACACATTCAAAAGCTTGCCTTACGGCACAATCATCAAAAGTAGCAGCCATACCAATTGCCTGTGGGAAGACAGTGGCTAAGCCTGCACGCCCCACACCATGCAATGCTTCATTCCACCAATTATATCGTTTGATACCCAAACGGGGGATTGGTGATGAATAATCACACATCAACAACACTTTTTCCTGAAGAGTGAGACGTTGTAGTAAATCTTGCGCCCGTTCTTCTACCGGAAGACCCGAATTATTGAACGGTAAAATGCCTTGTGCCCCTATCGAAAGAGAAGACAAAAATAAACAGAAAAGGAAACAGATTCTCATCGCTCTATTTTTATACTTGTTCTTTTGGATTATATCTAAAAAAATATCGTCCGATAAGAATCGGATGTTCCTTACCGGACGATATCAAATATCTGAGAGATTTTATTTAACGATTACTTTCGTAGTAACCGATTCGCCTTTTTCCGTTACGAATTTCAATATATACATTCCTTGCGGTTGGCTAAACGTTGAAGTACCATTTGTAATAAATGCTTTTTCTACCACCTGTCCACACATGTTATAAATAGACATCTCCAGTGCCTGAGTCGCATCAATGCTGATCATTCCCTTATCTGCCGACACATTCACTATATCTCCAACTGTATTTTTCTCAAGAGCAGATGCTCCGGCCGGAACATCAAGAGATACCTCAAATACATTGCAGCCACTTTCTATTTGGAAAACCATATACAAATCATGGATACCCGTTACCGTCTCGCTCATATCAGCTCCCGTACGTTTCGGATCACTCCAATTATTCGTTCCTTGTGCAACAACACTTGCTAAAATAGGTTGTCCCTCCAATATCGATAAATCGGCAAATTCTTCATTACTGAAAGGTAAATCCAAATAGAAATCAAATGAACTGTTATTGATCTTAGCCTGGTCAGAAGAATGTTGAACAAGGATACGTTTAAACATTCCGTCTTTAAAGTCAACCCCAATCAGTTTCACAACTACTCCTCTTGAAGTATAGCCAATATTCGAACCTTCAAATCGTGCCCCATCACCATCCGTACCAACAGCTATAATTTCTGCAGGATTTTCAACACCACCCATCGCATCGAAAGTCATGGTATATGCACTTTCTGTCAGTTTTTCATCAATCAGTTCGATCTCTTCCGGTTCATCATCTTCCACTTCCCAAGGAGTTCCTTCAATCAATTGAACTTCTTTCAAGTTAGTGGCAGCCGTCCATTTTACATATAAATCATGTTTTCCGCTAATCTTTTTAGTAATATTCTTGGCCAAAGTACCGTACATTGTCCAATAGAAATCTCTTGCTGTCCAGATTTTAGCTACCAGATTATCCTCATTATTCACATCATCGATATAAAGCATAAGAAAACCTGACGGATTAGTACCACCGCCATGTGTAGATACCACTGCTATTTGCTGATAAGTATTACCATCCTTGAAATCTACATCTGCAAATTTCACAACAACCCCTTCTCCGGTCCATCCTATCGCTCCTTCATCATTAAGGTGAGGATCCGAATCGGCCTTCTCTATAATCTCTGCATTTTTAGCTAACAATGATTGATATTGGTATACCGGATCTTTCATTTCACCCATATCGGAGTCACTCAATTCTTCAGTATAGAAAACAACCTTTTTAAGATTACCTTCACATTCACGATATCTCACATACACATCGCCCTTACCTGTCGGACGAACTACATCTCCTCCTTCCGGATAAAAATTATAACGGAATGTACGATAGTACTGAAATGCACCGGTTCCGTTCACTTGTACATCATTAATCAAAACACCGCCATTATCAGGATTACCAAGATAAAAGTCCAGATAACCTTCCATTGCCTTGTTCTCATGAGCGATTTCAACAGAACAACCTGCATATCTGTTTCCATCAGCAAAGTCCACCTCTCCTAAACGGATTGTAGTTCCTTCTTTTGTGTTACCGATACACTTGTTAACTATATCAAAACGTGCATCGTTAACAATTTCCACTCCACTGTCTTCAGTCATCTTGAAAACCAGATCCTGTGCAAATAAATTCGCACCTAACAATAACATAAACGTCAAAGTAAAAATCTCTTTTTTCATAACATTCTTTTTAAGTTAATAAATTAAAGTATTTCATTGCTTCACTATTTTCCCACCAGAACAGAAAGTATCCCCTTCAAGAGCATAGATAAAAACACCTTGAGGAATGCTTAAGCCGGGACTCCAGATAAAGGTCACTACATTTTCCACTGCTACCTGCGAATCACTGTAAACCAGATTACCGGAAGGAGTATAAATGTACAGTGAACATTTTTCACCTTTTTCCGCTGGTGTTGATATGTTGATATAATCGGTAAAAGGATTCGGATAAGTAGCCGCTTTTGCCACCTCAAAATTCTCTAATCCAGTAACATTACCAATCTCTTCTATCGAGAACAGTTGATTATCCGCACCTGTAAAAGGTGCCAAACCAAGAACAGCATTTTCCTTATCAGAAGAATCGATTACTTCAAGAACAGTACCCGTACCTTTGGCTGTGATGCAAAAATAGTTTTCATCTACACACTGTATTCCCCACTTAGCTACATCGACAGTCGTATCAAACGGAAACTGTTGAATATACTTATTCCCTCGAACGGTCATAAAAAGTTTCGAACTACCCGATTGATGCTCTTATAAATCATCCCCGACCAAATGTATATTCCATGATAATGAGCTCTGGTCTACATAAATTTTCTGTACAATGCTCGTACCGTTCACTTGATTATCAACAGATAATCCGAGTGCTTTACCACTATGCTTTGCCACTATTTTATATGTCTTATCCGATTGTATTTCGGGTAAAGTGTACTCCGCACGGATAAAATCTATATAATCAAGATTCATACTGCCATCCAAAAACAATATTTTCAACATTTGTTTTCCTTCGGGCAGGTTGACATACACACTGTAATCAGAGTATTCCGATGCTTTTTGTGGCTCGACCGTAGTTAGAATCTTATCGTCAAGCATTACGGTAATTCCCGTTTTAGAAGAGGTAGATGAATAATGAATATCCATTCTATAAGTACCGGCTTCCTGCACATCGACGGTATAATTCAACCATTCCCCAGTGGCACTCCAGCCGACATAATAACCCGTTCCTCCTTCCCCTATACCCACAAAATCACCAGGTTCTGTACGATACTTCCCTCCTTGGTTACTTTTAGAGGTATCGTAAAAGCCGACTCCTTGACCACCTTTATCAAAATCTTCGGCTTCTATACGGCCCGGAATAGCCAAATCTTTATAAGGAGTATGTACACTCTCAAAATATTGACGTGAAGTTGCCATCAAATCGCTGGCCTTTAGAAAAACGTACTTCCCGGGAAACTCCGCATTTAGCTGTTCCACTACGCTATTAATACCCGGATAACCGTCTCCTCCCATTCCTGCCTGTACCATATAAACTCCTGTGAAAACCGGATAATTCTCTGATGCGGCAACACCGGAAAGATAATTATACAAATCTTTCTTATTGGCGACAACCCCTCCGGTACATACAACAGGCATTCCCAACCAATCATAAGCATCCCGATAAGCACCGTTAGTCCATGCAATGGTTCCCATCACTCCAGTTTTCACAAAACCATTATTAAAGAAAGGTTGCGCTGGCCAACGAAGAGATGATGCCGTAACAGACATACCTGCCTGGTAAAGCCATTCGCCATTCATCTCACACCAACTTACATAATCCATCGGCTTATAAAAAGTCTCCTGAATATACTGAACACCAGACGGCCCACCAATAAATTCATCATTTTCCGTTGCATTCTCATAGTAATACCGCAAAATAAACGGAGCAATTTCCATCAGTGCCGGTGATAATGTCATAGAAACCGGAACCTTTCCCCTACCCTGCTGATTAAAAATATCATAAGTAGCATTATGGTTAAATTGAATATTGTCACCATCACTCCAATGCAATGCTACGTACACTTTTCCTTTTTCAGCAGTTACAGCCTTTGGTTCGGGCTGTTTAAATGTTTCTGTCGGGAAAGAAGAGTAAAAACTGGCATTCGGGAAAATATCCCCTACCAAAAAGCCCCAACCTTCCGGATTAATAGCATCATTCAAATCATCACCATGCATACCGTATCCCAATACAAACGAATTTTTAGGATATCCTTCCGTATTAAGTATGCGTTTAATGATATTTTTTCCTTCTGTAGAATGGTTATCAAGCCAAAAGGTAAAAGAACGTGTTGCTACGGCATAATCATACAACCTCCACGGAAAACTTTCCCAGTCATCTCGTAGTCCGAGACTGAAAGTTATTTTCTTATTCAGTTTAGGCATAAGTTCTGTCAACGCCCAATCATAAGCCTCTGATAACGTAGACCAACGATTACGTATATCGACAATTTCTTTGTCCCAACCGAACTCTGCCACCAATGAGTTTTTCAACTCTTCACTTACGGGTAAAGCATTCTCGGCACAAGCCATCATCACGGCCATATTCCAACTAAATCCGTTCACCTTAAAATCGCACACGACAAGTTTATCCAAACGGTCCTTATAGTTCCGGAACAAAGTACGCAGCCCTTTATTCTCACCGGAATTAACATTATAAGTCGGACGTTTATACGGCTTCTCAGTATACTTGAACCAAGTTACCTCATGAGAATCATCTCCCAAAAAGAGTTCGGCGGAGTCCCGGTTAATTATTCCCTGAAATACCCTGCTTACCAACTTCGCTTCGGTTTGATCAGTCGTAATGCTCAAATACACAGCTTTCTGTACAGCTTTCATTTTCGGGAAAAAAGTCGGAAACTCTTTTCCCTGAGTGAAAGCACAAGCACAAAGCAATAATAACGATATTATTGTTGTTTTTTTCATACCTTTTTATTTTAAAGTAACTACTTGTTGAAGCTGTATAGCATCAGAGGCTGTACCAACCATAAACAGATAATCACCGGCAGGAGTGTAAAACTCTCCTTTTTCTTCATCCCAAAAGCGTAATTCTGACTTCGGAACAGTCAAGGTTACCCGCTTACTTTCGCCTTTCTTCAAATGTACCCGTTCAAAACCTTTCAATTGTTTTAAAGGTAACTTAACCAAAGAATCATTTCCCTGATATTTCACATATAGCTGAGCCACTTCGTCACCATCATACTTTCCGGTATTCTTCAAAGCGAAACTTACTTCCACCGCATCACCGGTAGAATCGATATTCAGTTTTTTATAAGAGAAAGTAGTATAACTCAATCCGTGACCGAACGCATATAGCGGATTACCTTCAAAGAACTGGTACGTACGTCCTTTGCGGATATCGTAATCATCAAATGCAGGCAATTCGTCCAAGCTACGGTAATAAGTCAACGGTAACTTTCCACCGGGATTATAGTCCCCAAACAGCACTTCAGCTACAGCAGTTCCTCCCGCTTCTCCAGGATACCATGCATTGACAATAGCAGGAATATGTTCGTCCATCCAATTGATTGCCAATGAGCTACCGGCAACCAAAACTACTACGGTATTCGGATTGATTTTATAAGCTTCCTCTATAAAGATTTGCTGATCTTTCGGTAGTTCGATAGAATAACGGTCTTGCCCTTCACGTTCAATGGATTTGTTTATTCCCACTACGGCAATGGTCAAATCACATTTTCTCATGGCGTCACCGGCTGCTCCATATAAATCTATCAATTCCTTTTTATCAGTATCCGGTGCATGCCAGTACAATTTGGCAGATGCTTCAGCTCCGTTATCAAAATATTCAGCAACCAGTGCGTATTTTTTCCCCTTTTCCAAGAACAAAGATACGCTATCCGCCTGCACGCCCCTGTTATACCAAGAGTCTATCATCTTCTTTCCATCGATATACAACCGACAACCGTCATCGGTAGCAAAAGCCAATGTATATTTCCCCGAAACTGTGGGTACGAGATCGCCACTCCAACGAATAGACAAGGGAGACTTCGGCAGGAAAGGATCCGGTGCCTGATTGGCCGGTTCGAAATTAATATTATCATCTATACGTACTTTAGGAGTACCTGTCAGATCTTTATTATCAAAATACTCAGCTTTCAGACCATTCGGAAAATAAGACTTTGTAATCATCTCATATCCCGAAACTGAAGAGGTCCAGGGAGAATACATAACTTCTATCTGATCGCCCACTCTCTTTTTAATACCCTCCAGTATCGACACAGGCTGATTCACCGGAGTTCCACTATAATCACCGAATTCGCAATTTCCGGCATTGATTCCCACCACTGCTATCGATTTTATCTTTTTGAGATCGAGTGGCAAGAATTTCTTTTCATTTTTCAATAAGACAATGCTCTGACGGGCAGCCTCAAGGGCCAATTGGCTATGCTTTTCACATCCCACTACCGAAGGAGATATCTTATTATAAGGATTCAAGTTCGGATCATCAAACAAACCGAGACGCATACGAGCTCTCAATATATGATAAGCGGCAGAATCAATTTCCGCTTCAGTAACCATATATTGCTTATATGCATTAAGCAAAGGTTCCATATAGACATTGTCTCCACATTCCAGATCAAGGCCGGCCTGTATAGACAAGGTTGCAGCAGCTTCTAATGTTTTCACATATTTATGATGTGTTACCAGAAAATCGGGAGCTCCACAATCAGAAACTACATATCCGTCAAATCCCCAGTCATGGCGAAGAACTTTTTTCAATAACCAGTTGTTCAATGTACAAGGAACATCATTGATTGCATTGTAAGCTGTCATTATGGAAGCAGCCTTTCCCTCGATAATACATTTTTCAAATGCCGGCAAATAATATTCCCTTAAATCCTTCTCGCTAATGATAGGATTACATTCAAAACGGTTATGTTCTTCATTATTCGCTGCAAAATGTTTCGGAGTAGATACTATTTTCAGATAACGGGGATCATCTCCCTGTAATCCCTTTACAAATGAAACACCGAGTTTTCCAGACAGGAAGGGGTCTTCACCATAAGTCTCCGGCGTACGTCCCCAACGCGGATCTCTTGCCATATTCACCGTAGGCGACCAGAATGTAAGCAAATCACTGAATTGTCCCAACTGTTTTTTACCTTGTTCCAACTCATTCCATCTTGCACGCGCTTCATCCGAGATAGCTGTTGAAATCTCATTCAATAACTGAGGATTCCACATAGCAGCAAGTCCGATAGCCTGTGGGAACACAGTAAAGTTTCCCGGACGTACGACTCCGTGCAATGCTTCGTTTCCATGATAATACTTATCTATTTGAAGTCGCGGAATGCCCGGTGAAGTAGCACGCAATAATGAAATTTTCTCTTCAATCGTCAATTTAGATAATAAATCAAGAATGCGTTCATGCTGAGGAGCATTCATATCCAAATAAACATCTTTACCTTTCTGTGCCTGAGCAGTAAATATACAAACCAGACCTACTATAAAAAATAATATTCTTCTTTTATTCATTTTCATGTTGTTTAAGGAGCTACAAATTCAAATATTTCAGAGTAGTTATACCGTTTCAGAGTAGAGTTATAACTGCAACTGGAAAGAGCTGCCAGACGCAGATAATATTTTACCCCACTTTTCAGTTTATCAAGTGTAATTTCCTGATCTTTACTTTCAATCGTTTCGTCGCTGGTCCGGCTTAAAGTCTTCTTTACACTCAACTCATCATTGTATCCTCCATTATAATAAGATACAACCGGCATCGTATTACACAAAAGCCATGCTTCAGAAATCGTTTTCTTACCAATTTCCATACCTTCCGGAACAGTAGAACGTTTCAATGAAAATTTCACAGTCACTTCCCCGGCCTCTCCGGGTACTACTTCCACTAATTTTATTTTTAGATAAGGAGTTACTTTAAAATTATGATCTGTTACTCCTTTTAAACTAAGTTCTTCTTCTGTAACCGGGAAAAAAGGACCTTCGATCGGCGATACCTTGTAATCACCCTCAAATAAGGCAACATTACGGAATGTACCATTTGCCTTCGCCCAGAAATAGAGAGGAGTCGGGTCTTTATATCCCAGATCAAGCAGTTTGATACGGCAACCGTCAGGTTGTTCCGTATATACGACTTCACCTGTTTCACTATCTATCAAACTACCGTTGATTCCAGCATTGGGAGCATCATAGTTATCTAACTCAAAGCAAGAAGATAATAATACGGTAAGCAATACAAACAATATATTCTTTTTCATATCTTTCTTTTTTATTAATCGATTAATATCCGGGGTTTTGAACAATATTCGGGTTCAGATTAATCTGTTCATCATTGATACGGATGTAATACATATAAGGTTTAAAGTCATGTGCATTACCAACTTCCGTTTTCTTGAATATCCACTTTTTCGTATTGGCTACATAATATGGATACAAACCTTTCATCTTTACGCTATTCATCATTTTGTCGGCCTCTCTCCATCTCTTCAAATCCCAAAAACGATGATTCTCATACATAAACTCCACCTGCATCTCTTCACGCACCGCTTTAACAGTCAAAGCCGGTGCATCCTCTACTCCCGCACGATCGCGAACATCATTCAAATAAGTAAGTCCATCAGAAACATATTTCGTCTCACCTAATGAAGCAAGCTCGGCAGCTGCTTCTGCATAGTTTAACAAGACTTCCGCATAACGGAACTCCAGCCAATCCTGGTCCTGACTACTATGTTTCGGATCATTCGGAGCATTTCCTTCAAAAAGAAATTTCTTAATATATAATCCTGTAATAGTAGATTCAGCAGTACCGCCTATTCCTTGTTTGCCAATCACACTCAAAACCGTATCACCATACTGAATTTCATCAGTAAAAGCTCCACCCTCTTTCACAACTTTTACATTTTGGCCATTAAGTTCGACTACTCCTTTCTGAACATCTATGATTCCACTCACATCTCCTTTCGCATTGGTCCATTCAGAACCGGGAATCATAATAGTAGCATATAAACGAGAATCGCGACCTTTAAACAGATCTGTTCTGCTATCAAACTCTTGAATCTTGCCCGATGCATCCACTACCCATCCGGATGAATTCGTATTCAACACTCCTGACGTTCCATCAGCCATTTTAAAAGCTTCTACAAGATTTAAAGTAGGACTTAGACGTGATCCGTATCCTTCAGGCAAACGATATCCCCACGGAGAATTCCATAAATCCCAATTATGAGTCTTACCCGGATACTGGTATTTCTTCACAAAAATAACTTCCGGACAATCGTCTTTTACCCAAAACAATTGTTGATAATTTTTCGCCTTATCAGAATTAGCTCTGTACAGACTATAATTACCCTCTCCAATAATTATTTGTGCGGCAGAAATCACTTCTTCATAATATTCTTTAGCTTTATTAGGATCATCAAAACCTACCACACCATTTTTATCGTACGTACCATACTTAGCGATAGAAGCAGCAAAAAGCATAGCTCGTGTTTTAAGTGCTGCTGCAGAAAAGCGATTCATTCTATATTTTTCACTTGCGACCCTTTCTTTCGGCAAATTCTCAATAGCATAATTCAAATCTTTCAAGATAAAGTTGTAAGATTCTTCTTCCGTATTCCGAGATACCAACAAAGCCTCCAAATTATCGGGATCATAAACCTGAGGAGTCTCTATAATAGGTACCCCGCCATATCGCTTCACCATACCAAAATAATACCAGGCACGGATAGCGTGTGCTTCTGCCAAAAGTTCTGTCTTTTTTTCCTCTGTGAATAATACTGAAGAATTAAGCTTTTCAATCAATTGGTTTACATTACGGACATTATCATATGCCCACCATTGATTCCACATCCCATTGTCTGTAGGCCCCATTATTTCATGAGGCCATTCACAATGTATAGCCTCATCACAGCTAAGTGCCGGAACAAAACAACCTGAAACCCAATTATTAAAACCCGATTCTGACCCATAATTAAAATCTTCGATAGGTAATCGATTATATAGGGTAGACATATAAGACTCAATACCCGCTTCCGTGCCAAAAATCGGATCTTCCGTTATCTTATTTAAAGGAGGCAAGTTTAAAAAATCGTTGCATGATGAAAACAATCCTATCATCAGTACAAATGTTAAATATATATTTCTTTTCATGATGACAAATTTTAAAAGTTCACATTAATCCCAAAATTAAAATTTCTCATAATAGGATATCTGTCGATACCACCACCCGGATTCTCAGGATCAATATAGTCAGAAGCAGAAGACTGGATAGTAAACAAATTATATCCATTGGCATACAATCTCAATGAATTTATACCGACAAACTTGGTCCATTTACTTGGAAATGTATAACCAATTTCAAGGTTTTTCAACCGGAGATAAGTACAGTTGTTATACCAGAAACTTGATTCAATTCCATAATTCTGCGGATCCTGAACACGCGTGCTCGGATACTTTCCAGGAACCCATTCGCCATCTGGATCAAAAGAATTCACATTACCCGAAGCATCCACCTTATGCCAACGATCCATAAAGATATCCCAAGCGCTTCCTCCCCATTGTAACGGGCTTGCATTCATCCTTGCATTGAACATGGAGGCTCCTTGGAATGACATACTCAAATCCAACCCCTTCCATTGTCCGCTAAGTGTCAAACCGAAATTCATAATAGGAGTATTATTACGCATCAAAGGCTGCATATCCCACTCGTCAATCATACCGTCTTCATTGAAATCCACATACTTTATATCACCCGGCAAATAAGAATATTTGTTGTACACTCCGCCCAAAACAGGATTATTATATATATCATCCATGCTTACAAACTGTCCGTTAGCCTGATACATCCACAGAATATTACTATTCCGATCATTCGTATTATTACGCCAATTATCGTATGAATTTCCTGACGGTACACTCTCTACATATTTATTTCTATTCAAAGTATAAGTAAAGTTTCCACGAAGTTGATAAGAAAAATCTCTCACCTTCCCATTGTGTCCTAAGACAAGCTCAAACCCTTCCTGCATATCCGAGTTTATATTTTCTTTCGCAAAAGTCGCACCGAACGTGCCGGGTACCGAAACAATACGGTTTGCCAACAATCCATCACGGTCACGGCGGAAAAGATCGAACTCAACCGTCAATGCAGCATTCCACAAACTTAAATCAATACCTAAGTTCTTGGTCGTAGATGTATACCAAGTTGCATTTACATTGGGAATTTGCGGAACACCGACTCCCGGTATTAAAGAACCATCGCCTAAAACATAACTATCGTCACCTGGATAATTAAAGGCCATCATCCATAAATAAGGCTCCACATTATCATCTCCCATACGACCGATAGAAGCCCTCAATTTCAAGTTATCGACAAAAGAAATATTATCTTTAAAAAAGCTTTCTTCCGATATTCTCCAACCTAAAGATAAAGAAGGGAAAAAGCCCCATTTCTTATTATAAAATTTGGAAGAACCATCATATCTGAAACTGGCCTGCACCAAATATTTAGACAAATAATCATAATCAAAACGTCCTACCAATCCAACATTTGCATTTCTATCGGCACTACCGTTTATGCTACGGGCATCATCTATCAATCCGGCATAAATCTGATCAACGGCATCCATCAAAGTATTCCGGTTTCCACTCAAATCGGAAGTTTGCCATTTTCGAGTTTCAAATAAAAGCAAAGCTTTCACATTGTGTTTATTCTGAAACTTATTTTCATAATTTAAAGAAAGTTGGGTCGTAGGAGTAGCTGTATCGCTTCTCCACTCCGTTACACTTGACATAGCCGATGTATTTGCAACCGAATAGGAGTCAGAAGCTTTATCATACTGATAAGTCCGATACTGTTTACTAAAAAGTTTAGACTTATAGAATTTCGGATCATAAGCAACAAGAGCTTTAGCCCATAGCCCCTTCACAAAAGGAATATCCCAACGAAGCGAAGCTGTAACTTGTATTTGCGTATTGCTCGTTTTACGATATCCGGCATACTCATTCGAGCTTTTTATCAATGCATTATTATCATCATTGTATTGCTTTCCTAAATAATCAGGATTACCATTCGCATAAATCTCATAAATAGGCACTTGAGCACCAATTGCTTTCAAAATATCTGCCGGATCATAAGGAGGTGCGTTCTTCGTATCAATAAAACCACCGATCTGAAATTCTGCAGTAAGCTGGTCGGTAATCTGAGCCGTTATATTCGAACGCAAATTAAACCGCTCGTAATCAAGAGATTTTGATTTCCACAGTCCTTCTTCCGAATAATAGCCGATACTATTGAAGAACTGAATTCTATCCGTACCGCCGGAAGCAGTAAGATTGACTTGATATTGAGGAACATTCTTTCTTACAATTTCATCATACCAATTGACGTTGGCATAAGGAGTACCTGAAGTTATCAAATCCGGAGAATAAGTCGGAGTCGTTTCACCTCTATTAGCCATTGCTTCATTGTATAATTCCATATATCCATAAGCATCTACAGATTTAGGATACTTTGTAATGCCTTGTATACCGTATGAAGCATTTAAATTTATTTCCGTCCGTCCCTTTGTTCCTTTACGGGTCGTCACTAAGATCACACCATTGGCAGCACGTACGCCGTATACAGCTGCCGTTGCATCTTTAAGCACTGAAACCGATTCTATTTCATTAGGATCGATACGATCGAAATTATCTCGGGGAATTCCATCGACAATCACCATCGGAGTACCCAGACCACGAATATTAAAACTATTGTCATAAGTACCCGGTTCACCCGTATTCTGTTTAATGTTCAATCCCGGAATTTTACCTTGAAGTGCATTGGTGATATTCGCAGTACTTACGGTCATTATCTCCTTTCTGCTCACAGAAGCTACAGAACCTGTTATCTCCTGCCGTTTTTGAGTTCCATATCCCACGACAACAATCTCCTCCAATTGCGTATTATCTTCCGTAAGGGTAACCGTCAGAAAATTACGTCCTTTCACTGGTACTTCCTTTGTCTCAAAACCTACAAAAGAGAACACCAATACACTCTTATCGTCGTTCACAATCAGGTCAAAAGCCCCGTCCAAATCAGTAATCGCACCGACAGTACCACCTTTTAATAAGACGTTCACTCCTATCAACGGTTCTCCGGATGCATCTTTCACAACGCCCTTCACCTTTTGATTCTGAGCATTCACTATGCCAAACTGCAATAAAAGCAGAAGCATCAGTTTTAAATTAAGATGTTTCATAATTATAATAGATTTAATTCACCATTTAATTTTCATTTTCAATATAAGAGTCTGTGAAAAGTAGTATCAACTCATTGAATATCTACTTTCCAAATTGTTCATTCGGTCGATTTCCCATTGTAAATACTAATATACCGCCAGCCATAATATCCGAGTGAGAGATATAAAGTTTATTGTAAAGTTGTCCGTTCAGTTCTATAGACTGTATATACTTATTCTCCGCGGAATTATTGTTTACTCGTATCTCAAAAGTCTTCTTTTCCGACAGTTTTAACACAACCTTATCAAATATCGGCCTACCGAAAACATACATACCGTCAGACGGATTAACCGGATAGAAACCTAATGCAGAGAAGACATACCAGGAAGACATCTGCCCGCAATCTTCATTGCCCTGCAGCCCATCCGGCAAGTCGCTATACATATGCGATAGGATATAATCCACCTTTTCCGCCGTTTTCCATTGCTGGCCGACAAAGGAATAAAGATATACCGTGTGATGTCCCGGTTCATTACCGTGAGCATACTGCCCGATCAGACCGGAAATATCCGGAGAAGCCGCATCACCCAAATCTTCATTTACAAGGAACAGGCTGTCCAACTTTGAAACAAATGCTTCCTTACTTCCGAACAAAGATATCAGGCCTTCGACATCGTGAGGTACTAACCAAGTATATTGCCAGCCGTTTCCTTCACAGTAAGCATCGTTACGGTGAGTAGAATGCACAGGGTTGAACGGAGTTACCCATGAACCATCTCGATTTTTTCCTCTGAAGAAATGTGTATCTTTATCCCAATAGTTCTGATAAGCTAAAGCACGCTTGGAAAAATACTCATAATCTTCCGTCTTACCTAACTTCCGTGCCACCTGTGCCACTCCCCAATCGGCAATAGCATATTCCAGACCTTTGGCAACCGATTCATTTTCTTTGTCTGCCGGAATATATTCCAGATCCGTCACATACGACAGTCCTTTGTAATCGGACATCATGGATGCTTTCATCGCCTGATAAGCACGTTCATAATTGAACCCTTTGACATCTTTCAATATCGCATCTGCAATCACCGGAACGGACTGGATACCAATCATCTCATTCGTATCCGAACCATATAGATGCCATACCGGTAAACGTCCCTGTTGCTCGTAAATGGCAAGCATCGAGTTTATAAAGTCGGGAACACGTTCCGGTTGTACTAATGTGTACAAAGGATGAGCTGCACGATAAGTATCCCATAAAGAAAATACAGTATAATTGGTAAAGCCCGGATCGCCATATATATTTTTATCGGTTCCACGGTACTCCCCACTACAATCATTAAACATGATCGGCTGCATAAAGGCATGGTACAAGGCCGTATAGAAGATACGTTTTGCCACTGTATCGGTTGTTTCTACCTGTAACTTCGATAATTCCGCATTCCATTTACCGGTTGTTTCAGCAACGATATTCTCAAAATTCCAATCTTTTATTTCCTGCCCGATATTATCCATTGCATTTTCCATGCTCACGGGAGAAATACCGACTTTCACTCCTAATTCCTCTACTACAGGTGCAACGGCAACATTTCCTTTCACGTCCAATCCCTGAAGACGATTTCCCGCTACTTGCACCGAATCATGATACAAAGTCAGATGTACAGGTTGGGAGAAAACTGCAGAAAAATAAATCTGCTGTTTTTTTGACCAGCCTGTGGAATACCGGTATCCTCTGATGACCGTATCATTGATTTGCTCCAGATATGTATCAGTCGGACGATCGTCTCCATTTGCATCTTTCAAGTTAATCATTACATGTTTTTCCACATCTTTCGGGAAAGTATAGCGATGGAAAGCCACCCGGTCTGAAGCAGTAAGTTCCACTTTCGTACGATGAGTTTTCAGTAAAACTTCGTAATATCCCGGCAACGCCCGCTCGTTATCTTTCGAATAATAAGAAGCATAACCGGACAAAGGGTCTTGTTGCGTTCCCGGTTGCGTACGTGCCTTACCGGTATATGGCATGAACAGAATATCGCCGGTGTCACTGCAACCTGTCCCGTTGAGATGGAGATGTGAAAAACCAATCACGATAGAGTCGGAATAATGATATCCTGAACACCAGTCCCATCCTTTATTGATATTATTAGGACCGATCTGTACGGCTCCGAAAGGGGCGGTAACTCCCAGGAATGTATGTCCATGTCCTCCGGTTCCGATATAAGGGTCTACATAAGCCACCGGATTTATCACTTCCGGTTTGTCCGTACCGGTGCACCCGAAAGCACACATGAGACAGCTTAATAATAAAAACTTCTGTAAATTCATTTATATTCTTATTTGTTTTCGTTAGTCAAAGAATAAGGGAAATCTTCATCATTTACTCCCCGCTGTGTATTTGGCGTATGGCTCATATTGAAATCAAGAACAGCACCATTCATTAATTCCTCATGTTTCAACCAATTGTGGTTATATTCCTTACCGTTCATTTTCAAGGAACATATATATCTATTGTCATTTGTGTTGTCGGGAGCATTCAAAATAACCTGCTTTCCATTTTCCAGTGTAAGAATTGCTTTTTTAAAGAGAGGGGCTCCCATTACATACTCTCCTGAACCCGGACATACCGGGTAAAATCCTAAAGCAGAAAATATATACCAGGCAGAAGTCTGACCGTTATCTTCATCTCCACAATAGCCGTCCGGATAAGGGGTATACAGCTTATCCATTACCTCCCTTAACCAATATTGCGCTTTCCAAGGCTGTCCTGCATAATTATAAAGATAGATCATATGCTGAATAGGTTGGTTACCATGCGCATAATTGCCCATATTCATAATCTGCATCTCCTTTATTTCATGAATGCACTGCCCGTAATAACTGTCGTCGTAAATAGGAGGAACTACAAATACAGAATCCAGCATGGACACAAAGCTCTCCTTTCCTCCCATCAGATCGATAAGCCCCTGCACATCATGAAATACACTCCAGGTATAATGCCAACTGTTACCTTCTGTAAAGGCAGCTCCCCATTTATACGGACTGAAAGGAGACTGAAACGTACCGTCTTCGTTCTTTCCGCGCATCAGTTTGCTCTCTTTATCAAAAACGAACCGATAGTTTTTACTTCTTTCCCGATAAAGGTCGATTTCTTCCTGCGGACGATTCAATTGTTGCGCTAATTTCATGATACACCAATCGTCATAAGCAAATTCCAACAAACAAGAAACCGATTCCTTACGGAAATTTGCAGGAATATAGCCCTCCCGGATGTAATAATCAGCTCCTTTGGTATTTTTTTCAGCCGACCGTACCATCGCTTCCAAGGCTTTCCCACCATCGAAACCGCGAATTCCTTTCATCCAGGCATCTGCGATGACAGAGATGGAGTGATATCCGATCATAGTACCCGTTTCTCCTGAAGCTAACGGCCAAACAGGCAATTCGCCGGTTATTTCGTAAATATCCAGAGCAGAACGGACTATATCGGCAACCAAAGCAGTATCCAGTAGGGTCATCATCGGATGCCAGGCCCGGAAGGTGTCCCAAGTGGAAAGTGTAGATAATCGTTTTTTACCTTTCAATTT
>ENA-ORLY01000878-ORLY01000878.1-human-gut-metagenome-genome-assembly--contig:-NODE-878-length-39594-cov-31.222487_pt1 | contig 39594 bp, 34 predicted proteins | sample MGYA00243071_ERZ508832 | MGnify/ENA primary metagenome ERZ508832 (study PRJEB26277, sample SAMN04329777) | human gut metagenome | biome: human-associated habitat | host: Homo sapiens | place: USA... | reverse complement strand
GTCGTAAACCTGAAGACCGACCCGCAGCTGATGGGCGCACTCGGCGCAGCAGAGTATGCTCGCCAGAAGGGTCTTGCCAAGGCAAAATAAGGCTTAAAATAGTCTTTACTGCGGTATCTCGACAATAGACATTGTACTGAGTTTTAGTGCCTCGCGTTCAATAGGACGAATGTCCTTTGGCCGATGCACTGCAATGGGTACGATCCGATAGGGCGTATCGCAAACTGCATAAGCATTAAAAGGCAGCCTTTTGGCTGCCTTTTTTGCACGCAAAAAATGTTGATTTACCTACGGGATTGGTGGTATAATGATCACGAGGTGAAATATATGATATCAACTAAAGGACGCTATGCAATACGCATACTGCTCGACCTTGCCGAGCACAACAACGGCAGCTACATTCCCATGAAGGAGGTCGCCGCCCGACAGGAGATATCTCTAAAATACATTGAGAAGATCATGCCGTCACTCAAGTCTTCCGGGCTTATTGACAGCGTTCACGGCATCGGTGGCGGCTACAGGCTCACAAGGCCGCCGGAGCAGTTTACTTTGTGGGAGATACTAAAGCTTGCGGAGGGCGATCTCGCGCCCGTTTCCTGCCTTCAGGATAACGCACCGGTCTGCCACCGCGCGGCCGAATGCCGCACACTGTCGGTCTGGCAGGGATACTACGATCTGACCCGTGAATATTTTTCCGGAATAACGCTTGCTGACCTTATGAACGCGCAGCGCGGCGGAGATTACGTCATCTGACGATCTCTCCGCCGCCGAGTACGGTGTCACCGTCGTATAAAACGGCGGCCTGGCCGGGGGTTACAGCACGCTGCGGCGCGTCAAAATGCAGCGTTACGCTGCCGTCAGAGTGGGCAATCGCCGTTGCGGGCTGCTCGGGTTGCCGATAGCGGATCTTTGCGGTGCAGCGGATCGGTTCGGCCGGAGTCTCGCCGCTGATCCAGTTGAAGCCGCGAACCTCGGCTGTGGACGAGTACAGCTCGTCGCTGCCGCCAAGCGTAACCGTGCTGTTTTCGGCGTCGATGCTGCACACATACCTGCGCTCGGGGAGTGACAAACCGAGGCCACGGTGCTGCCCGACGGTATAATGCGTTATGCCGCGGTGAGTGCCGATAACCTTGCCGGAAGCGTCGATGAAATTGCCGCACGGCGCTTTGATGCCTGCCAGCCGCTCTATTGCGGCGGCGTAGTCGCCATCGGGGACAAAGCAGATATCCTGACTGTCCGGCTTATGTGCGCTTGAAAGCCCGGCTGTGTCGGCGATAGCTCGCGTGTCGGTCTTGTGCAGAGAACCGAGAGGGAAGAGTGTGTGCGCAAGCTGCTCCTGAGTGAGCATGTATAGAACATAGCTCTGATCTTTTGATTTATCCAGCGCCTTTTTGAGCTGATACTTTCTGCCGTCAAACTCAATGCGCGCATAGTGGCCGGTGGCAATTTTGTCGCAGCCGAGAAGCTTTGCACGCTCAAACAGCTTATCGAATTTCATATACCGATTGCAGTCGATGCACGGATTTGGCGTTTGCCCCCGGAGATAACCGGAGGCAAATTTTTTGATGACCTTTTCGCGAAAATCGTCCTTGAAGTTGAATACATAGTAGCGCATTCCTAGCGAGAAAGCGACGCTGCGTGCATCCTCAACATCGTCGAGACTACAGCATGTACGGCCTCGCGGCAGACCGGCGTCGCAGTTATCGTATAGCTTCATTGTACAGCCGATGCACTCGTATCCCTCGTCGCACAAAAGCTTTGCGGCGACGCTGGAATCAACGCCGCCGCTCATTGCTATCAATACTTTCATCATTCCGCCCATGTTGCTGCAGGGGTCGCGCGCATCGCAAGTATGGTTCGGCTTATCAGCTCGTCAAGGCTCCAACCGAGCATATCCGCGCCACGCTCGATGACCTCGCGCGAGCAGCCGGCCGCAAAGTTTGCGCTTTTGTATTTCTTCTTAACGGATTTGAGCTCCAGATCGTCCACGCTCTTTGACGGGCGCATGATGGCAACAGCGCCTATGAGACCTGTGAGCTCATCCGTAGCATACAGGACCTTTTCCATAAGATGCTCGGGTTTTATATCGACCGTGATCGCATAGCCGTGGCTTGCCGTTGCATGGATTATTGACTCGTCAAGTCCCTCTTCGCGCATCAGCTCTTGGCTTTTAATGCAGTGCTGATCCGGATACTGCTCAAAATCAAGGTCGTGCAGCAGACCGACAACGCCCCAGAAATCTGCCTCGTCCGCATAGTCAAGCTCCTTTGCGAAGTGTTCCATAACACCGGAAACTATAAGTCCGTGCTTTATATGGAAAGGATCGGAGTTATATTTTTTTGAGCAGCTCAAGAGCCTGTTCTTTGTTCGGAATCATGGGAAAAGCCTCCTGTGCTATTTGTGATAATTAGTCGGCAAACAGCGGGGTGGAAAGATAGCGGTCGCCGGTATCGGGGAGAAGAACAACGATCGTCTTGCCCTCGTTCTCGGGACGCTTTGCAAGCTCGATGGCAGCCCATACGGCAGCGCCGGAGGAAATACCGACCAGAACGCCTTCGCTCTTGCCGATCTCCTTGCCGGTTGTGAATGCGTCGTCGTTTTCGACGGGGATTATTTCGTCATAGATCTTGGTATCCAAAACGTCGGGAACAAAGCCAGCGCCGATGCCCTGTATCTTGTGCGAGCCTGCAACGCCTGTGGAGAGAACTGCGGAGCTTTTCGGCTCGACTGCAACGACTTTGACATCGGGCTTCTTAGACTTGAGATACTGGCCGACGCCGGTCACGGTGCCGCCTGTGCCTACGCCGGCAACGAAGATGTCAACATTGCCGTCGGTGTCTGCGAAGATCTCGGGACCGGTGGTCTCAAAATGTGCTTTCGGGTTTGCGGCGTTTACAAACTGGCCGGGGATGAAGCTGTTGGGGATCTCCTTTGCAAGCTCATCGGCCTTCGCGATGGCGCCCTTCATGCCCTTTGCACCCTCGGTGAGCACAAGCTCTGCGCCGTATGCCTTCATAAGCTGGCGACGCTCAACGCTCATGGTCTCGGGCATTACTATGATTATGCGATAGCCTCTTGCCGCAGCTACGGATGCAAGACCGATGCCGGTATTGCCGCTGGTCGGCTCAATGATAACGGAATCGGCATTGAGAAGCCCCTTGGCCTCTGCGTCGTCGATCATTGCCTTTGCGATCCTGTCCTTAACGGAGCCGGCCGGGTTGAAGTACTCAAGCTTTGCGAGTATCTTGGCTTTCAGGTCGTGCTTCTTTTCAATGTGGGTAAGCTCAAGCAGAGGAGTGGAACCAATAAGCTGATCGGCGGAAGTGTATATTTTAGACATGATATTATCTCCTTAAAATTAAATAGTAAAATGTTTTTTATGATTCTTTTTGTTATGTGGATCAGATACTTTCAAGGGTCCGACATCGGAAGACAATATATGCTGCCATATTGATTACCTCGATTCAAAATAAATACCACTAACTTAGTAGGTTGGTAGCATTATAAGTCTGCGTTTTGCATTTGTCAATAGCTTTGCGAAAAAAGTTGAAAAAAGAAGTTGTAAAAAACGCACAAAATAGCAAGAACGTAAATGGCAATTATGACGAATGAATATTAACCGCTTGATATTATTAAGAATACTACTTATTATTACAAGTGACGGCATCAGTTAAAGCAAGCTGTACTTGCTGATGTATAAGGAAAAATACGGAGGAAATATGAAAAAGAGATTATTAAGCTGGCTGCTCGTGCTGGTAATGGTTATGAGCATAGCACCAATGAGCGCCCTTGCGGCTGAAAATAATGAACCTGCATGGGAACAGTATGTAATGAGCGCCGTTGACTATGAACATGCCCGGTTTTCTTTTGCGGCAGTGTTCGGCAAGAGCGTTAATATCACAAAGACCGGCATTGACCTTTATAACAGCACCGGGAAACTCACTTATTCTGCTAAGGATGATGTGAACATATCATCATCGCGGATTAAGATCGATTACACCGTGCCGTATAGGGGAAAGACCCTGATGACGGCCGAGCTTTATGTAGTTGCCGATGGCGAAAAATATGTGTATAGCTTTGAGTTTAATATGATCCACATTCATGATACGGGTGATAAGATCATTGAACCTACATGCACCGAAAAAGGGTATACGCTGCATGGATGCACCTGTGACACTTCCGCATATAAAGATACCTACACTCCTGCCCTCGGCCATGAGTTTGTTGATGGCAAATGCATACGCTGCGGCATTGATGTACTCGATGCGTTTACGGATGTGAAGAGGGACTCGTATTGCGCCGACGCGGTGCAGTGGGCGGTGGCAAACGGCATAACAAAGGGTACGGACGCGACGCATTTTTCGCCGAACGCAGGCTGCACGCGCGGCCAGGTTGTGACCTTCCTCTGGCGCGCCGCCGGTGAGCCGACCGTCGGCGGAAACGTCGGATTTGTTGACGTGGCGCCCGGCTCTTACTGCTACGAGGCCGTCAAATGGGCAGTCGCAAACGGCATAACCAAGGGAACCGACGCAACGCACTTCTCGCCGAACGCGACCTGCACACGCGGTCAGGTGGTAACGTTCATGTATCGCGCCGAAGGTGAACCGGCAGTCGGCGGAAACGTCGGATTTGTTGACGTAGCGCCCGGCTCATATTGCTACGAGGCCGTCAAATGGGCAGTGGCAAACGGTATAACGAAGGGCACGGACGCAACGCATTTCTCCCCGAACGCTACCTGCACTCGCGGCCAGGTCGTAACATTCCTGTACAGAGCACAGTAAGCGCAAAGAATACAAACGCACCGCACGAAATTCGTGCGGTGCGTTTTCTTATCAAATTTCAATGTTTATCAGCTGTGCATGAGACCGGCGGTTTTTGCCTTGCTCTCGTTGAAGCGCTTCAGGAATGGCTTGAAGGCCGTGTGCAGCAGGATGCCTGCCGGGATCGCGATAGCCGCCATGAGCAGCAGAACGAGGATACATTTGAAATAGGTGCCGTTGTAGCTGCCTGCGATAGTTTCGCGCATTGCGTTCATCGAATACTTAAACGGCATCACACCGTAAAGCACCTGGAAGAACTTCGGCAGCATCTCGACGGGGTAGGTGCCGCCGGAGCCTGCGACCTGAATGACCAGTACGATGATCGAGAACGCCTCGCCGACATTGCCGAATGCGAACACGAAGCCGTAGTTTACAAGCGTCGCGACAAGGCTCGCGAGCGCCGCGGCAAGCCAGAACAGGAACGGGTTATAGCACTGGATGCCGATGTAGAAGAGGTTGCCGAGCACGGTTATGAGCGCCGTGAGCTGGCCGATCGCGAAGAAAACGAAGTATCGGCCGAAGTAGGCTTCCGTGGTCGTGAGCGTGGGGAATTCCGAACGGCGCTTGATGTGCGGATGCATGAGGCTGACGCTCAGCAGCGCGCTTGCCCAGATGGCCAGAACGGTGTAGAACGGTGCCATGCCGGAGCCGAAGTTTTCGAGCGCGTATACCCTGACGACCTCGAGGTTAGCCGGGGAGGAGAGGTATTCAACAAGGCTGCTGACGTCGTTTTGCATGAGGTCGAGGATATTTGAAACACTCTCGGACGAGCGCAGCTCGTTAACGTTTGCCTGAACGTTCGTGACAAGTTCGAGCATGGTGTTCATGACCTCGCGAGTGCCGTTTATGCTCTGCGTGCAGGAGCCGAGGGCAGAGGTGAACTGCTGCAGCGTGAGCGCCTGACTGTTGACGTCGCCTTGGATCTGCGCGATAAGTGAATCGAGGTTATCCAGCGACGACTGGAGCGTGGTCATGGAGTTTATGAGGTTGCTGTCAATATTGGTCTGCTGAAGAATATCGTCAAAGCGGATGACGCTTTCGTGCAGCTGTTTGTTTACGTCGTAGTACAGATCGTCAAGGATCTCGCCCTCGTATTCGTTTATGCCGCCCTCGCCGTAGAGCGCGTCCCAATCGATATACGAGCTGCCGGCACCGGCCGGGTCGCCGCCGGTCGCCTCGTCAAGGCGTTCGATGGTGTTGCGTAGCTGCTCGGAGCTGTTTCTTATGGCGTCGGCCGAGTAGATGACATCCTCCTTGCTGGTCGCGAGGCGATCCTGCATGTTGGATATGCTCTTGCGGCTGTTGTTGAGCATATTCACGACGTCGGGCAGGAGATTGCTGGTCATCGTCGTTACGTTCAGCGCCGACTGCGTGACCGCTGCCATGGAGTCCATGATGGAAACATAGGTGCGCAGGTCGGTTTTTATATCCTCAAGCTGCTCGTCCAGACCGTCCAGCGACAGGGAAGCGTCGCTGCCGATGCCGGAGAACACTGAGGTGAAGTTTGAAAGCTCGTCAACGATGGAGGCGAGGAAAATGCTGTTTACCTCGTTCTTGACGATGCTCTGAGCGCGGTCGGTAACACGGGAAGCAACGGCGTTCATCTTCTGGTTATCGTAGTAGATGATCTCGGGCGTTTCAAACTCGCCGTCGGTAAAGCCGAGCAGAGAATCACTGAAATCGGCCGGGATGACGAGACCGGCGTAGTAATCGCCGCTGTACAGGCCGTCCTGCACCGCCTGCTCGGAATCGACAAACTGCCAGTTGATCTGGTTGTTGCCTTTGAGCTTTTCTATAATGATGTTGCCGACATTGAGGTCAAGCCCCACGAACGTGGTGCCCTCGTCCTCGCTCGCAACGGCGATGGTGAGGTTCTTCGTCGAATCTGGGGTGTACGGATCCCAGTTCGAGATGATGTTGAACCATGCATACAGGCACGGGATCAGAGCCAGACCGAAGACGCAGACGATCGCAACAACGCTCTTACTCAGACGCTTAATATCCGAACGGATGATGGCTAAGACGTTTGAAGTTTTGTCTTTTAATTTGTTCATCGCATTACTCAGCTTTCGTAGAGTGTTATTCGTCCTTGCCGGTCGGTGCTTCTTCATAGTTGTCATACTCGAAGCTTCCGGCTTTATCGTCGTTTTCCGGCGAGCGGCTGCGTATTGACTCGCGTATCGCCTCGGCTCTCGGATCGGAGCCGGCGGCGCTTTCGGCGATCTTCGGCTGTTCGCTGCCGCTTTGTTCGACCCGTGTTATCATTTTTCTTAGCGTATAGTCCTGATACTCAATAACGATGAGGATTGCGGCTATGATAAACATTGAGACTATCCACAAAACGAGGAAGATCGTTTTTGAGCTGTTGGTGAAAAACAGCATCACGAGGAAGATTGTCGGAACGATCAGCAGACTGCGCAGCGCCATTTTCATGCGTCTGACGTTGTTGTCGTGCATCTGCCGCAGGCACGCCATCAGCTCGTTATACTTTTTTTCGTACTGAGTATCCATAATGATTGCTCCTGTAGTTTTTACATCATTTCCGTCTTGTCAAGCTGTTCGTTCATGTACTTGTTTATGCCGCCAAGAGGGCGCTTTGCGAATATGCCGATGAGCAGGCCGATAACGAAGAACAGCATAAGCTGCAATATGTATATCAGATACTGATTCTGATACAGACCGGCTATAGCCTCGCGCATTGCATTTATCGCGTAGGGGAAGGGGAAGAACAGGTAGACCTGCTGGAAGAAGTTTGGCAGCAGCTCGATGGGGTATGAGCCGCCGGAGCCGGCTATCTGAATGATAAGTATGACGACGATCAGCGCTCTGCCGATGTTGCCGAAGGCAACGGCAAAGGCGTATGCCAGCATCGAGCACGCCATCGAGGTGAATACGCCCGACAGCAGAAGCAGACCGGGATGCACACAGTCAACGCCCAGAATGATGAGGTTGCCGAGCATGGTTATAAGCGTCTGAATCTGGCTGAGCACGAAGAACAGCAGGTAACGTCCGAAGAAGCGCTGCTTTTCGGTGGCCTCGGGAACGGGGATGGGCGCGTCGCACTTGAGTATCGCGTTGAGTATGACGCAGCCGACCCAGATAGCGAGCATGGAGTAGAACGGCGTCATTGCCGCGCCGTAGGACTCAACGGGGTATACGGACTTCGATACCATGGAAACGGGGCTTGAGAGGAACGAGCCGATGCTCTCGGGATCGACGTTCAGGAAGTCGAATACGTTCTGAAGCGTGCCGTTTTCGGGGTTGCCGTCGAGCATCTCGATGAAATCATCGATCCTGCCGCTGTAGGAGGTGATCAGATCCTTGACCTGAATAAGAGCGTTGTTGACTGCGCCGAAGGTGTTGCCAAGCTCTTTGACGATGGGCGTTGTCTTGCCGAGAATGCCGTTGAGGTCAAGCAGCAGAGCGGATACCTCGCCCAGACTGTCCTGAAGATTGTTGAGCATCGTGTCGAGCATGGGGTAAACGTTCTCGGTGAGGGTAACGCGGACGGTGCCGAGAGCGTCGCTTATAAGCTGCAGATCGCGAATAAGGTCGATGTCGCGGTTGCCGCTGAGAATATCGTCGAGGATAGCGCCGGCGTCCTTTGCGTCGCTCTGCGCGCTGTCAATGGCGCCGGTAACGCCGGAGGTGTCGCTTCCGCTTGCGGTTCCTACAGCCTCGGCCGTTGCGCCGAGTGCGGTGATCTCCTGCTCAACGACTCTGGTGTCGCTCTGCGCGGCGAGGAGTGCCTCCTGGCGCACCTCGGGATCGGAGGTGCTCTGTGCCTTGGAGAGGTTTGCCTGAATGCTCTGGATGCGCTCGTTGGTGTCTTCCTTCATGAAGCCGACGAGCGACTCCATCGACTGCTGAGTCTGCGTCGCGTCGTTGAGATCCTCGTAGTCATAGCCGGTGACGGCCTTGTAAACTGCCGGAACGGCGACGGTCTCATAGTCGGTTTTCACGGCTTCGATAGCGCTCTTGTTGTGCGCCGCGAGAACTCTTGTCTGCTGTGCGTCGGTGAGGCCGCCGTTGAGGCCAAGCTTATCGCGCAGCTGAGTGATCTTGTCGGTGAGCTTGTTGAGCGCAGTGAGTGCGTCCTCGACCTCTGTGTTTGTAAGACCCGAGTGGGTGAGGTAGTCGATAAGCTCCTTGTACTGAGCTTCAAGCTCCGCAAGAGCCGCCTTTGCGGCTTCCGCATCCTCGGTGCCGCCGTTATAGAGCCTGTCGAGCTTGTATATTGCCTCGTTGACAGAGTCCTGCAGCTCGGTGAGCATGCGGTTGACCTCGTCGTTTATAAGCGCAAGATCCTTCTTTGTGTCTTCGATATATACTATCTGCTTTGAAATGTTCACTCTCTCGTTGCCGATGAGGTAAATTGAATAGTTCAGAGTGTTATTCGTGCGCTGGAGAGTGTCGATAAGCGAGTTATTCGCGGAAATAAACTGATCGATGGTGCCGCTGTAGCTTATGAGATTATCGTTTATCTTCTTGAGCGTGTTCTTGAGCATCTCGGCAGAGGAGCTGCCCTGCACGTCGGAGGAGAAGGAGTTGAGCTTGTCAAACAGCGTTTCGACGACCGTGGAAATGTACTTTTCGTTTACGATCTTCTTGACCTTATCGCCGGCGGCCTCGACGACCTTGACGGCAACGGCGTTGGTCTTTTCGTTCTGATAGAACTTGATCGTGGGGTTGTACATATCCGTAGTCAGGAAGTTGTACATATTATATGTAAAGTCGGGCTCGATGATAATTGCTGCGTAATATTTGCCTGCATAGAGATCCTTGACCGCCTTATCGGCGTCGTCGAGGAACACAAATCCGAAGTTTTCGTCATCCTTGATCTCTTCAATAAGAGCTTTGCCCATGTTTACGATGTTGCCGTCGGAATCCATATAGTCCTTATCGTTTGAAACAACGGCTATGGAAACATCCTTGGTTTTCCCATACGGATCCCAGAACGCATAGATGTTGAACCATGCGTACAGGGCCGGCAGTATAAGGATCGCCAGGATGATGAGGAAGGCGAAGAAGTTCTTATAAAGCGCCCTCAGATCATGTTTGAAAATCCTGAAAATATTACGCATATCGGACAATACTCCTGTCAAACTTAAGAGTAGTATAATACGAAGATGAGCCGAAAACGGCTGCAAATTGTCGATTACAAAACGGTAACGATTTAGATACAAGGGTATTGTACAAGTAATTAAAATAATTGTCAAGTAGACATAACCACATAAATACATAAAATTTTTGCATGATTGTGGTCAGTAAAAATCACGACACAACATCTTGTATGTACAAAGATTTTAGCAGGAATTACATGCTCCGAGCGGGAATATAACGGCGCATTGCGGCAATGATAAGTAACGGGTCAAGAAACCGTACCCAATACAGAAAAGGAGATGTAAAAGCTATGTCTAACAATTCCAGCAATCATCTTGTTGTCCCTGCTGCACGCGAGGCAATGGAGAAGTTCAAAATGGAAGCTGCAAACGAGGTCGGCGTAAATCTCAAGAACGGCTATAACGGCGATATCACCGCCCGCCAGGCCGGCTCCGTCGGCGGCCAGATGGTCAAGAAGATGATTCAGGCATACGAAAACGGCCTTAAGTAATCCGAAGAGAGCAAAAGAAAAAGCGATGCCTGCATTTTGCAGGCATCGTTTTCTACATTATTAAAATATGACGTCAGTCGCGGTATTCAAACTCAAGATTATAGATGCTAACTGTGTCACCGTCCTGAATACCCATATCCTCCATGCGCTGATAAACTCCGTTATCGCGCAGGACGCGGTCGAAGTACATCATGCTCTCGTTGTCCGAGAAGTTGACGGAAGACATAAGGCGCTGGAGCCAGCCGCCCTCGACGACCCACACGTCGTCATACTTTTCGATCGTAAGATCCTCGGACGTGTCGATCACGGGTTCGGGCGGTACATAGTCGGCCTCGAAGCGAATGACCGGGGGAAGCTCGCTGAGCATCTCGGAGGCCATATTCACAAGCTCGTGCGTTCCGCTGTGAGTTGCGGCGCTCATCTCGAAAAACTCATAGCCGAGAGCCTCAACATGCGCCTTGAGCCGCTCGATATTCTCGCGGTCGTCGCCGCAGAGGTCGCACTTGTTTGCGGCAACTATCTGCTTGCGCTCGGAAAGCTCGGCGGAGTATTCCTTAAGCTCCGCGTTTATGGCGTCGAAATCCGCAACGGGATCGCGCCCCTCGGAGCCTGAAACGTCAACAAGATGTATCAGCAGACGGCAGCGGTCGATGTGGCGCAGAAAATCGTGGCCGAGACCGGCGCCCTCGGAAGCGCCCTCGATTATTCCGGGTATATCGGCCATTACAAACGAGCGTCCCTCATCGACGTACACAACGCCGAGGTTCGGGAACAGTGTTGTAAAGTGGTAGTTTGCGATCTTCGGGTGCGCCTTGCTGACAACCGAGAGCAGGGTGGATTTGCCGACGTTCGGGAAGCCGACGAGACCAACATCGGCAAGAAGCTTAAGCTCAAGCGTTATATCGTGCGCCTCGCCGGGGAGACCCGGCTTTGCAAAACGGGGGACCTGCCTTGTCGGAGTGGCAAAATGCTTGTTGCCCCAGCCGCCCTTGCCGCCGCGAGCCGCGACAAAGTCCTTGCCGTCCGACATGTCGTGCATTATGCCGCCGGTCTCGGTATCGCGCACGAGGGTGCCGCGCGGAACGCGGATATACAGACTGTCGCCGTCCTTACCCGAGCAGCGCTTGCCCTGACCGTCCGCGCCGTTTCCGGCAACGTACTTGCGCTTGTATCTGAAGTCCATCAGTGTGGACATGTTATCGTCAACGACGAAAACGATATCGCCGCCGCGGCCGCCGTCGCCGCCGTCGGGACCGCCGGCCGCAACATACTTTTCGCGATGGAACGCGACCGCGCCGTTGCCGCCGTTGCCGGCCTTTATCGTTATTCGTGCTTTATCAACAAAAGAGGTAGCCATATTTCACCTCGCAAAATTCAAAAATAATATTCATCTAATGCGGCTTCTTCAAACCGATACGGCTGCCCGAAGCAATATGGCATTAAATGAAATGCCGGACGATTTTCGTCCGGCATCGTCATGTTAATTTACTGAGCGATCTCTTCGTAAACAGAAACCTGCTTGCGATCCTTATCCTTGCGCTCGAACTTTACCTTGCCGTCTACGAGAGCGAACAGGGTGTCATCCTTACCCTTACCAACGTTGGTGCCGGGATGGATCTTAGTTCCGCGCTGTCTGACGAGGATATTGCCGGCCAGGACGAACTGACCGTCTGCTCTTTTAGCTCCAAGACGCTTAGACTCACTGTCGCGGCCGTTCTTGGTAGAACCCATACCTTTTTTATGTGCCATTAAGGTTACACCTCCATTATCAGTAGTAGCGGGGAAAATTATGCGTTGATGGTTTCGATCTGAACCTTGGTGTAGGGCTGTCTGTGACCCTGCGTTCTGCGATAACCCTTTTTGGGCTTCATCTTGTAAACGCGAACCTTCTTGCCCTTGCCGTTCTTTACGACATTTGCGGAAACGGTAGCGCCGTCGATAACAGGAGCGCCGAAAACGGTGTTTTCGCCGTCGATAACTGCGAGGACCTTGTCAAACTTGACTGTCTCGCCGGCTTCAACGTCAAGCTTCTCAACGAAGATAACGTCGCCCTCTGCCACGCGGTACTGCTTGCCGCCGGTCATGATGATAGCATGCTTCATAAACTAACAATCCTTTCTTCAGGTCTCGCTCTCATGGGTGCCGGACACATCCGGACTTCCGACCCATTCAATGCGGCTCGAATAGCATATCACGACAGCCTTGAATTGTCAATGTTTTTCTCACTTTTTTGCGGTGAATTTAATGCCGATATTGCAAAACACGAACGAACATGAGATAATATAATGTAATAGAGATTATAGAAATGAGGATACCCGAGTGCTGAAAAAACTGCTTTCACGAACCGCGATAACGGCGGTCATAATTCTTGTGCAGATCGTGTGGATAGTTGCGCTGCTGCTCAGGCTCAGCGATGCTCTGCCGGTGATGAACTATGTTCTCCGCATTTTGAGTCTTGTTGCCGTTCTGCATGTTATTAAAAACGATATGGATCCGTCATATAAGGTCAGCTGGGTGCTGTTTATAGCGCTTCTTCCGCTGTTCGGAGGACTTATGTACGTCCTGTTCGGCAACAAGCGCCCGACAAGGTTTATACGGGATAAACTCAATGTTCAGCTTGAGGAAACACAGCGATACTATACTTTACGTTCGTCGGATGTCGAGGAGATCGACGATGACGGCGCAAGGGGACTTTTTAAATATCTTGAGTCCTACAGCGGCTACAGAGCCTGCCGCGATACGAAGACCGAGTATTTCCCTGTCGGCGAGGACATGTTCGCAAGACTCATCCCGGAGCTTGAAAAGGCGGAAGAATTCATTTTCCTTGAGTATTTTATCATAAACTCGGGACAGATGTGGGACTCTGTACTCGACGTGCTGCGGCACAAGGTCGCGCAGGGTGTTGATGTACGCGTTATATACGACGATGTCGGCTGTGCTGACTATCTTCCGGCTAATTATTGTCAGACATTGCGCAGCTATGGCATAAAGGCGATGGTGTTCAATAAATTCGTGCCTGTAGTCAGTGTCGTTATGAATAACCGCGACCACCGAAAGATAACGGTGATCGACGGCAAGGTCGGCTTCATCGGCGGCATCAATATAAGCGATGAGTATATCAACAGAAAGGAACGCTTCGGCCACTGGAAGGACACCGGCCTCATGTTCAAAGGTCCGGGCGTTGAAAATCTCACGCTCATGTTTCTGGAAATGTGGAATGCGTTCGAGGAAAAAGAGGGAACCTACTACGACTATGTTCCCGAAAAATACGAGGAGACCGGCAGCGAGCGCGACGGATACATCCTCAGCTTTTCCGACAGTCCGCTTGACGATGAAAACGCCAGCGAGAGCGTCTATGCCGATATACTCTACAGCGCAAACGATTATGTTTATATCACAACGCCGTATCTTGCTATCGACAGAAGCCTGCAAAACGCTCTGTGCCTTGCGGCAAAGCGCGGCGTTGATGTCCGCCTTATTACTCCGGGAATACCGGATAAGAAAATGGTATACCGCCTGACGCGGTCTTACTATGCCTCGCTTATCCGCGCCGGAGTGAAGATTTATGAATACACGCCCGGCTTTGTCCACGCAAAGAGCTATGTTGCCGATGATAAGATCGGCGTCGTCGGCACCATAAATATGGACTACCGCAGTCTGTATCTGCACTTTGAGTGCGGAACGCTCATGTATGACAGCCCGGCGGTCATTGACCTGAGAAATGATGATCTTGCAACGATAGAAAAATGCCGCAGGATCGAGCTTTCCGACTGCCGCACGAGCTTCTTCGGCGAGCTTATCGACCGCATACTGCGCGTCTTGGCTCCGCTGCTGTAATACAATTGACATTATAAGAAAACTGCCGCCTCCGATATCGGAGACGGCAGTTTTTTCTCTATTAGCCGACTATGTCGCGTGTGTCGCGTGCGATAACGAGCTCTTCGTTGGTGGGGATAACGAAAACCTTGACCTTGGAATCGGGGGTGGAGATCATGATATCCTCGCCGCGCTTGGAGTTTGCCTCGTCGTCGATGGTGACGCCCAGATAGCCGAAGTACTCGGCGATGGCCTTGCGGGAGCTCTTGGAGTTTTCGCCGACGCCTGCGGTGAATACGATGGCGTCAACGCCGTTCATTGCCGCAACATAGGAGCCTGCGACCTTTGCGACCCAGTAGTGGAACATGTCCAGAGCAAGCTGTGCGCGCTCGTTGCCCTCGGCAGCTGCGTTGTCAAGATCGCGGAAGTCGGAGGAAACGCCGGAAACGCCCAGAACGCCGGACTTCTTATTGAGTATGTTGAGCATCTCGTCAATGCTGATGCCGTACTTGTTCATGATAAACTGGATAACGCCTGCGTCCAGATCGCCGCAGCGTGTGCCCATGGGGAGGCCGACCAGGGGAGTGAAGCCCATGGAGGTGTCAACGCACTTGCCGCCGTCGATAGCGGCGATGGAGCTGCCGTTGCCCATGTGGCAGGAGACGATCTTCAGCTCTTCGATGGGCTTGCCCATCAGCTCTGCGCAGCGGCCGGAAACATAGCGGTGCGAGGTGCCGTGGAAGCCGTAGCGGCGGATGCCGTCGTTTTTGTAGTACTCATAGGGAACTGCGTACATGTAAGCCTTGCCGGGCATGGTCTGGTGGAAAGCGGTGTCGAACACTGCAACCATGGGAACGTCGCCCATAACGTCGCGGCAGGCATTGATGCCGATGATGTTTGCCGGGTTGTGCAGGGGAGCGAAGGGAGTGCACTCCTTGAGCGCTTCCATAACTGCATCGTCGATGCGTACGGAGGAAGCAAACTTCTCGCCGCCGTGAACGACGCGGTGGCCGACAGCGTCGATCTCCTTCATGGAGGCGACAACGCCGTACTCGGCGCTGGTGAGCTTGTCGATAACAGCGGCAATTGCCTCTGCGTGGGTGGGCATTGCAAGATCCTCATCAAATACGGGCTTGCCGCCTACCAGGGGGCTGTGCTTGAGGTGGCCGTCGATGCCGATGCGCTCGCAAAGGCCCTTAGCCATGACAGACTCGGTCTCCATGTCGATAAGCTGATACTTCAGGGAAGAACTGCCTGCGTTGATAACAAGAATTTTCATTCCGATATTCCTTTCTTATTGTAAAAATCACAAAAAAATTGTATCATAAGAATATACCTAACTTATTTTAATACATTCTGCACAAAAATCAAGTAATTTTTGAAAGGAACGAATGATTTGAGCGTAATTGGCATAGTAGGAGAGTATAACCCCATGCATTATGGTCATTTGCACCATATTGCGGAGACAAAAAGGCTCATGGGTGAGGACTGCCCCGTGGTGTGCGTGATGTCGGGCGATTTTATCCAGCGCGGCGAGGCAGCGGTGTACTCCAAATTTGCGCGCGCAGAGGCGGCTGTGATGAGCGGCGTTGACCTTGTGCTCGAGCTTCCGCTGCCGTGGGTGCTGTCCTCGGCCGAGGGCTTTGCGCGCGGCGCGGTCGGACTGCTGGGGGCTACGGGCGTTGTCACGCACCTGAGCTTCGGCAGCGAGTGCGGCGAGATAGAGATACTCGAAACGATAGCCGAAACGCTTATCGATCCGCTCATCGGAGCCGATATCCGTGCAGAGCTGCAAAACGATGCTGGCATACCCTTTGCCGCCGCGCGGCAGAGAGCGGTAGCAAAGCGGCTCGGCGAAATGTCGAGCCAGCTTGAAACACCGAATAACATCCTTGCGATCGAGTATATAAAGGCGATATACAATCTCGGCCTGAACATGAAGCCTGTCACAATTCAGCGCTTTGGCTCCGGTCATGACCAGATGTCCGGAGAGGGATACAAGTCAGCTGCCGAGATCCGCCGCATGATGATAAGCGGCAGGGATATCGCAGCTGTCCTGCCCGAGAGCGCATACGCCGTTTACAAGCGCGAGGAAAAGCTCGGACGCGGCCCGGTCGTGCCGGAAAGCCTCGAGAGCGCCGTGATATCGCGTCTGCGCATGCTGCCGGATGAAGCGTATGAAAGACTGCCGGACGCGGGCGAGGGACTGCATAACCGTGTAGCAAAGGCCGCGAAGGAGGAGTGCTCTGTAGACGCGATCCTTGCCGCCGGAAAAAGTAAGCGCTATGCTCTCAGCCGCATACGCAGAATGGTGATGTGTGCCGCCCTCGGTATAAGCGCCGATATGGCTGACGAAACGCCGCCGTATGCGCGCGTGCTGGCAGCATCTGTGCGCGGATGCGAGCTTCTGCACAATATGCGGCAAACGGCGCGCAAACCTATAATAATAAAGCCGGCCGACGTCAAAAACTGCGGGGATGATTGCAGAAAGCTCTTTGAGCTTGGCAGCGGCGCGCATGACCTTTACGTTCTCGGCTATGCGGCGCGAGGGGAGCGCCGCGGCGGCTCGGATTGGCGCACAAGCCCTAAAATCATTGCTGAAAACGGCTGAAGTGCGCCATATTCAAAACATAGCAATAATAATATTAATAAAATATTCAAAAAACAGTTGCATTTTGACTTTTCGTAGTTTATAATGCTCACTATCAACATAAAGACAAATGTTCGCGTCGCGCGGACACGGAGAAAGTTGAAAGTTGAGAAGAATTTATTAGGAGGAAAACTCAATGAAGAAGTTTTTAGCACTCGTTCTTGCGATGCTCATGGTGTTCTCGCTGTGCGCATGCGGCAACGGCGGCGACAGCGGCGAGAAGGTCGTCAAGATAGGCGTGTTTGAGCCTCTGACCGGCGACAGCGCAGCAGGCGGCAAGCAGGAAGTTCTGGGTATGCAGTATGCAAACTCCAAGGTTCCCACGGTTGAGATCGGCGGCGAGACCTACAAGGTCGAGCTTGTTTACGCCGATAACGAAACCAAGGCCGACAAGGCTGTTTCCGCAGCATCCAACCTGGTTGCACAGGGTGTTTCCATAGTTCTCGGCACATACGGTTCACGTCAGGCAATAGCAGCTTCCGAGACCTTTAAAGAAGCCGGCATACCTGCAATGGGCGTAACCTGCACCAATCCTCAGATCACCGAGGGCAACAGCCACTACTTCCGCATCTGCTTCACCGACCCGTTCCAGGGTCCCGTTCTTGCAAGCCTTGCAAAGGATGAGTTTAACGCCGATAAGGTCTACTGCCTGAGCGAAAACGGCGACGACTACGGCGCAGGTCTTGTCAACTACTTCAAGGAGAAGGCAAACGAGCTCGGCATTGAAGTCATCGAGGACGTATTCCCCTCCCAGAACGCTGACTTCACCTCTTACATGAACAACGCCAAGAAGGAAGGCGTTAAGGCGATCTTTGCTCCCGTTTCCATTTCCTACGCACAGCTTATCATCGACCAGGCAACCGCACAGGGCGTCAACGTCCCCATCCTCGGTTCCGATACATGGGATACCAACACCATCTTTGAGGTTGCAAAGGGCAAGGATATCGACATCTATGTTTCCACCTTCTATCAGGAAGGTGCAAACCCCGAATTTGAAAAGGGCATCAAGGAGTGGATCAATGCCGATTCCAAGAATCTTGAAAACAACGGCGGCAACGACATGCTTTCCGCAGTTACCGTCATGGGCTATGACGCATACATGGTAGCTCTCGAGGCTATCAAGGCGGCAGGCTCGACAGATCCCGCAGCAGTTATGGCAGCTCTTCCCGGCGTTACCTATGAAGGCATAAGCGGTCACATTGAATTTAATGAGACCGGCGATGCAAACCGTGACAGCGCTTACATCAAGTCCGTCAATACCGAGACCGGTGCTTGGGACTTCGTTAAGGTTCAGAAAGCTTCCTGATGCTGTGTTGCCGATAAGCGGCAATGTACATAATCTGTAAAAACAGTGTGGTGGGGATGCAAAAGCGTCCCCACCATATGCCGTTTTATTAAGCGGCACTGAATTCCTCGCAAATCAAGGCAGGAGCGCATAAATTTGCTCCGGATAAATATGCGGAGCGGATCTATGCGTTCCCGAAAGAGAGATAGGATGGTCCTCAGATGATCGATTTTTTACATAACAATTTTGGTTATCTGCTGTCGGGCATATCCGTGGGCGGTCAGTATGCCCTCATAGCCATCGGCTACACGATGGTTTACGGCATACTCAGACTTATAAACTTTGCTCACGGCGATGTTTTTATGGTAGCAGGTCTTATTATGGTTTACGCGATAGCCGGCGGCTTGCCGATGTGGCTGTCGATAATCCTTGTGCTTGTTCTTACTGTCGTTCTCGGCGTCGTTATCGAGCGAGTTGCTTATAAGCCGCTGAGATCCTCACCGCGTATGTCTGTCATGATTTCCGCGATAGGCGTGTCGTATCTTCTGCAAAACTGCGCACTGTACTTCACCGGCGGTCTGCCGCGTTCATATCCGGTCATTCCGTTTCTGACAAAGTCGGTTAAGATCTGGGGCGCGACGACCAAGATGGTAACTGTTGTCACACCTATACTGACGATACTGCTTGTTATTGTGCTTGTACTTCTTATTAAGTACACCAAGATCGGTATGGCAATGCGCGCCGTTTCCAAGGATTTCGAAACCAGTCAGCTCATGGGTATAAAGATTAATTCGGTTATATCCTTTACCTTTGTCATCGGCTGCTTCCTCGCGGCTGTCGGCTCTATGCTGTATTTTTCAAACTACACATCGGTCATCCCCACATCGGGAGCAATGCCCGGCCTGAAGGCGTTCGTTGCGGCTGTCTTCGGCGGCATCGGCTCTATCCCCGGCGCTGTCATCGGTGCGTTTATAATCGGTATCTGCGAGAATATAATCAGGTCCTTCGGTCAGGACTGGACGGTGTTCTCCGATGCGTTCACGTTTGTTCTTCTGATAGTTGTCCTCCTCGTCAAGCCCACCGGCATCTTCGGCGAGAAGGCAACGGATAAGGTGTGAGGTGACGGTAATGAACAAAACAATGAATACCAAAGTCCTCAGAACTCCTGACGAAGTCGTAAAGCGGCAGGGCATGTGGCTTACGATAGTGGCCCTTGTTATTCTCTATGCCGTGCTGTTTGCCCTTGATAATTTCGTAAAACCCAACAAATTCACGCTGATGCTCATCCCCGTACTCAGAAAGGGCGCAATTTACTCGCTTTTGTGCGTGTCAATGAACCTTCTCAACGGCTTTACGGGACTGTTTTCGCTCGGTCAGGCGGGCTTTATACTCATAGGCGCATATGCATACTCGATATTCTCTATCCCCGCGGCAGCTCACGCTTCCGTCTATCAGTATTTTGACGGCGGCGCCATTCAGTTCTCGATCCCCGAGATGCTCGGAAATGCGATCGGCGTGAATGCCGGAAGCTTCTTCGGCGCGATAATATGCATCATCATCGCAGGTCTCGCGGCGGCCGTGTTTGCGGCGCTGATCGGTTTGCCCGTTCTCCGACTCAAGAGTGACTATCTTGCGATAGCTACTCTCGGATTTGCCGAGATACTCAGAGCTTTCTTCCAGTGGAAGGGTCTCGGCGTTATCACAAACGGCTCGAACCTTCTGCGTAAGTACACCGCATTCAGCGACATGAAGCTGCAGATCGGTTCGCAGGTGTTCAAATTAAGTACGACCTTCCCGTTCCTGATAGCGATGATAAGCATAATCATCATCGTACTGCTCATTAATTCATCCTACGGCCGCGCGTTCAAGGCCATCCGCGATGACGAAGTTGCGGCAGAAGCAATGGGCATTAACCTGTTTAAGCACAAGATGCTGTCGTTTGTCATCTCCGCCTTCTTTGCGGGCGTGGGCGGTGCATTGCTTGCAATGTTCCAGACGGCCGTTCAGGCTTCGACCTTCACCTCGGTAATGACCTATGAGATACTGCTCATCGTTGTTATAGGCGGCATAGGCTCCGTGTCCGGCAGCTGCATCGCGGCATTTTTGTACATCGCATGCTCCGAGTGGTGGCTGCGCTTCCTCGACTCCGGCGAGCTGCCCTTCGGCAACATCGAAGTCAGCTTCTTCCGCGACGGCTTCAGAATGGTCGTGTTCTCCGTTGTTATCATGATAATCGTTCTGTTCTTCTCCAAGGGCATCATGGGCAACAAGGAGCTGTCCTTTGCGGGACTTATTAAAAAGATAAAGGCTAAAAAGGCCGCAAAGGCCGAAAAGGTCAAAGAGGGAGGTGCCGCATAATGAGTGAAAATGTTCTCCACGTTGAAAATGTCACTATGCAGTTCGGCGGCGTCGTTGCCGTCAACAACCTCTCGCTCGATATTCCCGAGGGCAAAATAGTTGCACTAATCGGCCCTAACGGCGCCGGCAAGACCACGGCGTTTAACTGCATAACCGGCGTTTACGAGCCGACAAACGGCCTTGTGGAATTCATGGGCAAGCCCATCGTGCGCAATCATCCCCAGGGCAAGATGAAGAAAAACTACAAGGGTCAGAACGCCGACATGTATCTCGGCAAGGTAGTTGCCAACACGCCGGATAAGATCACCCAGCAGGGTATAGCCCGTACGTTCCAGAACATAAGGCTTTGGAAGAGCATGACCGTTTTTGAAAACGTGCTTATCGCAAAGCATATGCACGCAAAGCAGAACGTGTTCTCGGCAACCTTCCGCGGCAACGCAAAGGAAGAAAAGCGTATGCGCGAGGAGACAATGGAGCTTCTGTGTGAGCAGGGGCTGGATAAATACAAGGATGAGATCGCAACAAGCCTGCCATACGGACTTCAGCGCCGCCTTGAAATTGCGCGCGCGCTGGCAGCCGACCCGAAGCTTCTGCTTCTTGACGAGCCGGCAGCCGGCATGAACCCGCAGGAAACGCTGGAGCTTGCCCAGTTTATCCGCGAGATACGCGAAAAGCACCACCTGACGGTGTTCCTGATCGAGCATCACATGGAGCTTGTTATGCAGATATCCGACTATATCTATGTCATCGACTTCGGCTCTGAGATAGCTCAGGGCACGCCTAAGGAAGTTCAGAACAATCAGCACGTTATCGATGCATATTTGGGGGTCGTTGAAGATGAGTGAAACAATACTGAAGATCAATGACCTTAAGGTCAACTACGGCGGCATCGAGGCCGTCAAGGGCATAAGCTTTGATGTCCCGGCAGGGCAGATCGTCACGCTTATCGGCGCAAACGGTGCAGGCAAAAGCTCAACTCTGCGCACAATAGCGGGCCTTGTGAAGCCCTCCGGCGGCTCTATCGAGTTTGAGGGCGAGAACATTACGGGTCTTGACCCGACCTCGATCGTCACAAAGGGCATAACGCTTGTTCCCGAAGGCCGCAAGATATTCCCGGATCTAACCGTTCTTGAAAACCTGAAGATCGGCGCGTATCTGCGTAAGGACGATCTGACTGATGACCTAAACTGGGTGTACGATCTGTTTCCGAGACTCAAGGAGCGCTCATGGCAGGAGGGCGGTACGCTCTCCGGCGGCGAGCAGCAGATGCTTGCAGTCGGCAGAGCGCTGATGAGCCGTCCCAAGGTCATTATGATGGACGAACCCTCCCTTGGCCTTGCGCCGATCATCGTGCGCGGCATCTTTGACATTATCAAAGAGATCAACAAGCGCGGTGTTACAGTTCTTCTAATCGAGCAGAACGCAAATATGGCGTTGAAAACCGCTCACATTGGCTATGTCCTTGAAACCGGCCGCCTTACCATGTCCGGCTCCGGCGAAGAGCTTCTCGCAAACGAGCAGGTCAAGGCCGCATACCTCGGCACCTGATGCTAATATGATATGTATAAAAAAGACTGCTTCGGCGGTCTTTTTTTGCATAAGCTGACGAGAGTCGAACGCATATCGGTTTTGACGGGCAGATTTTCGCCCATGCTGCGTTAAAGCTCTTGACAATACGTCAGTATTCTCTGCGAGCTTTGCCTTGCCTGAACAAAAATCTGCTCCGGCAAAACTGCGAGCACCTGTCAGATGTGCTTTTCGAGATATTTTCGGCTTTCTTTGGTGAAGGTGGGCTGGCGCCCATCAAGACAAAAAAGGCGAAAATAGCCGGAAGGGTGCGCTGACAGGCGATATGGGTTCAACTCTCGTCAGCTTAATATGATCTCCGGCAAAGTAGTGTCTTATTATTGACAAATCCATTGCGTTAGCGTAAACTAACAAAAGTTAGTGCTACCTAACTTAAACTGCCCGGAGGTTATATATGACGCTTGATAATCTGCCTATTGGCAAACCTGCAATAATTCTTACGGTCGGCGGAGAAGGAGATCTTCGCTGCCACCTGCTTGATATGGGACTTATACCGCATACGGAGGTCACGGTGCGCAAGGTCGCGCCGCTCGGCGATCCGCTGGAGCTGTATTTGCGCGGCTACACGATGACACTGCGCAAGGAAGACGCAGCGCGCATCGAGGTAAGACCCAAGGAGGAGATATAATATGCTTCTTACGCTTGTCGGAAACCAGAACTGCGGTAAAACAACGCTTTTCAACCAGCTCACCGGATCAAATCAGCACGTCGGAAATTTTCCCGGCGTTACGATCGAGCACAAGATCGGCCAGATCATCGGATGGAAGAACTACGACCTTGTCGATCTTCCCGGCATATATTCCATCCGCCCGTACTCCGGCGAGGAGAAGGTATCGCGCGATTTTATAATCGAGCGCAAGCCGGACGCGATAATAAACATCGTTGACGCGACGAATATTGAGCGCAACCTTTATCTCACGCTGCAGCTTATCGAGATGGGCAAGCCCATGGTTCTGGCGCTGAACATGATGGATGAGCTTTTGGGCAACCACGGCAGCGTGGACATTCAAAAGCTGTCCGACCGGCTGGGCATACCCGTTGTGCCGATCGCAGCGGCCAAAAACGACGGCGTTGACGAGCTTATGCGCGTCGTTGCCGAAACGGCGGAAAATGCGGTAAAGCCGCGCAGGATAGATTTCTGCTCGGCAGGCCCCGTGCACCGCTGCATACATACCGTCAGCCACGTTGTCGAGGACCACGCCGATAAGATCGGCGTTCCGTCACGCTTTGCCGCGACGCGCGTTATCGAGGAGGATGCGGAGATAATCTCGGCGCTCAAGCTCAGCGATAACGAGCTTGAGCTGATCGGACACGCCGTTCTGGAAATGGAAAACGAGGGCGGCCTTGACCGCAACGCGGCCCTTGCGGAGATGCGCTATCGCTTTATCGAAGCCGTGTGCTCGGAATGCGTTATCAAAGCGCAGGAGAGCAAGGAGATGCTGCGCAGCGTCAAAATAGACAAGGTGCTGACGAATAAATACCTTGCGATACCGATGTTTATCGCCATTATGGGCTTCATATTCTGGATGACCTTCAGCGTGCTGGGCAAGTGGCTGTCCGACCTGCTCGCACTGGGCATTGACGAGGTGACGGCGCTTGTAGATAACGCGCTTACGGCCTACGGCTTAAACCCGGTCGTCCACAGCCTTGTCATTGACGGCGTGTTCGCCGGCGTCGGCAGCATGCTGAGCTTTTTGCCGATAATCGTGGTGCTGTTCTTCTTCCTTGCAATTTTGGAGGACACGGGCTACATGTCGCGCGTTGCGTTTGTCATGGATAAGCTGCTGCGCCGCATCGGCCTGTCGGGCCGCAGCTTTGTTCCGATGCTCATCGGCTTCGGCTGCTCTGTTCCGGCCATCATGGCAACGCGCACGCTCTCGTCCGAGCGCGACCGCAAGATGACGATGCTGCTCATTCCGTTTATGAGCTGCTCTGCGAAGATACTTATCTATGCCGTGTTCACGGCGGCGTTCTTCCCGGATCACGGCGGCCTTGTCATGACCTGCCTGTATGTTTTCGGCATGCTCGTGGGCATAATAGCGGCAAAGGTGCTCAGCAAAACGGCGTTCACAGGCAAGCCCGTGCCGTTTGTCATGGAGCTTCCGAACTACCGCATGCCGTCGCTCAAAAGCGTTCTGCTGCTCATGTGGGAAAAGGCGTGGGACTTCATCCGCCGCGCGTTCACCGTCATTTTCGCGGCGACCATCGTCATATGGTTTTTGCAGCACTTCGACGTGCGCCTCAACGTTGTCGGCGAGGGCAGCACCGACAGTCTGCTTGCCATCATCGGCACATGGATAGCGCCGGTGTTCGCGCCCCTCGGCTTTGGCGACTGGCGCGTCGCAACGGCACTTCTTACCGGCCTCATGGCAAAGGAAGCCGTCATAAGCACGCTCGGCGTTTTGATGAACGTCGGCGCAAACCTCGGCTCGGCCGCACTGGGAGGACTGTTCACTCTGCCCTCGGCCGTGAGCTTCCTTGTGTTCTGCCTGCTGTACACGCCCTGTGTGGCGGCTCTGGCGGCGCTCAGGCGCGAGCTTGGCAGCGGAGTGAAAACGGTGCTCGTCATGATCTCGCAGTGCTGTGTGGCGTGGCTGGCAGCCTTCTGCGTGTATGCGCTTATCGGGGTGATTCTTTAAAATGGAGCTTGTTATAATCGCCGTTCTTGCCGTGTGGCTCGTGCTTGCCGTGCGCAGCATGAAAAAGGGCAGGGGCTGCTGCGGCGGCAAATGCTCCGGCTGCTCGCAAAGCTGCAAGGACTGCCGCGACTGCAAAAAATGATTTGATATACAAAAAGGTCAGGATAAAGCTCCTGACCTCAGCCTGTCGAAAAAGGTCACCGAATGGTGGCCTTTTTCTCGTAAAACAGGGAGAAATATGGTATAATAAGTACGAGTGATGAACGTGCTTACGAAAAATATAGAAAACAGAAACCAAGTTGAATTTGTTTTTTGTTCATTTTTGCGCGTCGATTATGATATCGAACGTTTCTTTTTCTCCGGCGGCGTTCGTGCCCTCGCCGGTCATGATGTAAACGGGGAAAAGATAGGTCTTGCCGTTGTGCGCAACTCCGTCGGCGTAGTAGCCAAGCTCACAGTCGTTTAATTTGGCAGCAGTGAGGTTTTCGGAAAAGCTCGCCGAATAGTTTTCCGAACGCACATCTGAGGATAATTCGTTGCGGCTTTTAACAGCCACGTTTTTTGCCTCGCCGACGGGGGTGGCAAGGTAATAGATAGACTGGATATCGCCATCAAGGCTCAGGTCGATGCTTATTCTGTATATGCCCAGCACGGCTTTACCGTCAACTCTGGGATATAAATAAACCGTTTTAAAGCTGAGAGCGTAAGTGCCGTTTTCGTCCAGACCGAATTGGTCGGCTACCTGAAAGTTTTCCATGCCGTACGGCCACAATTCATTTTCTTCCATGAAGCTTTTAGCGATCTCTATAGCCTTGTCGTCGGACATCGCTGCACCGGCCTTGGCAGGCGGAATATCATTAAGAGAATAAATCCAGTACCCGTTCTCACTGTCGATATCGACGGTGTATTCCTTGGTTATGTATTGAGTCCCGAGAGAATAGGTACTTCTTTCGGCAGTCGATAAGTCTATTCCAAGGCAGCGCTCAATTTGCTCAACGGCTGCTGCCTCGTCTGTTTTCAGCTCATATATCGGAGCGGTCTCACCGGCAGACTCCACTTTGATTTCTATAGGCAGAGACAAAAATGCGTGAGCATCAGCTCCGGGCTGAGCAATGTCCGGATGCACAGCGGTCAGCGTTGCATCATTTCCGCAGGCGCACAGAGCAAACAGCATAAGCGCGGCGAGAAGAAGTGCTGTAAATTTGTTGTGTTTCATAATTGCCTCCTTAAAACTTTGTGTTATTTTCGCCCTTCATATATATAGACAGTAATTATCCGAAAAACAGGACAGCTTTTTTGAAAAAATTTTATTTTTTCTTTTGCCTACCGATGGTAATATCAGCATAACATATAATTTAACAGTTTTGGTGAACGATCTCCTAATTGAGCCGATTTCTGCGTTCTGCACAAGGCAGAGGCGTGGCCTTTGTAAATAATCTACAACGGCGAAATTCAATTGCACGCTTTTTGCATATTATTGCGCGAAACGGTCAACAATAGCAGCAGTTAAAGGAGGTTTACCTATGCAGAACGAAAAAAGCGGCAAGCTGGATAAGTTTTTTGCCGGCAAGGGCTTCTACATAGTCCTTGCGCTATGTGTGATCGTGATAGGAATATCGGCTTACAGCCTTGTTAAGGGCGCGGATGACACCGGCGTCGGCCTTGATCCCGGCATAAGCGCCGCGCGGCAGACCGAGCGCCCGGAACCGAGCGCCGAGCCGCCCGTGAGCACCGAAAAGCCGCAGCCGGTGGATGCTCCGAGCGAGGACGACGTCGTTTCGGCCGGAACGCTCACTCAGGACGATGTGTGGCCCGAACAGGTGACATGGCGCTGGCCTGTTTCCGGCGAGATCGAGCGCGGCTACAGCGTCGAGGCGCTCAGCTATGACGTCACTATGGCCGACTGGCGCACACATGACGGCGTGGATATCCTTGCGCAGCAGGGCGAGGTGGTCGTCGCTGCCGGAGACGGCGAGGTCGTGAGCGTGACGCAGGACGATCTTTACGGAACAACGGTGGTCATTGACCACGGCAGCGGCATAAAGACTCAATACTCAAACCTTGCCGACACGCCGACCGTCAGCCCCGGCGATAAGGTAAAAGGCGGCGATGTTATCGGCTCTGTCGGGAAAACGGCCATATGCGAGATAGGGCAGGGCAGCCACATGCACTTTGCCATGAGCCGCGACGGAGCCAGCGTAGACCCAACGACCTATATTCCGATATGAAAATTTGAAGAAAAACAAAAAAATATGTTGACAATCCGGGCTATGTCTAGTATAATTCCTATTGCTCGTTTGAGAAATGGCGGCATAGCTCAGTTGGCTAGAGCATGCGGTTCATACCCGCAGTGTCCCCGGTTCGAATCCAGGTGCCGCTACCAAAAAAGGCGCAGATACTTTTACCTGCGCCTTAATTTTGGCCCGTTGGTCAAGCGGTTAAGACACCGCCCTTTCACGGCGGTAACATGGGTTCGATTCCCGTACGGGTCACCAAAACGAAACAGCTCACCTTTAGGTGGGCTGTTTCGTTTTGCATAATCTATCGGGAATCAATGGACTTTTTTTATACCTTCTTTGCAATGACGATGAATCGCCCGTTCTCCGTGTGATATGCGCAGGTAGAGAGGGTGAGCAGCTTATCTCCGGGGCTTATCCGAACTCCGGTGTCGTATAGCTTGTTTTTGTCAATAAACTTAGCATATTCGGCAAAGGACTTTTCGTCGCTGCCGGTGTATTCGTTGTACCTGAAGCCCTCCTCGCCATCGGACGGCAGTTCGGTCTGTATTGCGGCGACGACCTCGTAGGTATGTTTTTCGTATATCGTGTCAAAGCTTATGTATTTGTGCTGCTTATAAAACTCATCGCTCTGGTAATCGACGATCACGCCGAACATTGAGCCGTCCTTCATGTGATGTCCGTAAACTATGATGTTATCCGATGTGAGCACATCACACCAGCCGTCAACGAACAGACAGCCGCGGTAAGAGGAGTTGCCGTAAAAATCGGTGTGCAGATACTTCTCGTTATCGTGCCGTGAGAACATGACGACGTTGTCAAGCTCTGTTCCGTCGATCTTCAGCCAGCCTATGGTATCGGGATTTTCGGCATAAAGCCCGGCGTATTCATCGAGAACGTCGGGCACGGTAACTTCGGCGTCTTTGAGCTTATCAACGTTTTTGTTAGACTCGGAGTCACAAATATCTCCGATTATGTAAACTGCCAGCACGGCAGTGCAGGCGATAAATACGATAAGAGAAACTATCCTTATTACTTTTTGCAGACTTATCTTCATGCCTTGTCCCTGTATTCGAGCATGCCGTAATCGACAAGCTTGTCATAGTTCATGTAGTAAAGATAATATCCGCCTACATTGTGCTGAACGTCGTCGATCCTGACGCGGTAGCCGTCGTGGCGCACCATGAACGTGTCGAGAATGGAGTTGGGATTTGCCATATACATTGCGTATTCCGGGTAGAAATATCCGCAGAGCATGTGATCTGCGCGCTTATATATCGTTCTGAGAAAGTACTCAAGGTCAAATCCGTTGTCGAGGTAATCAACGTGTATTCCGCGCTCGATCATGCGGTCATAGATCTCAAATGTGCTCATCAGAAGCTCAAAATATGTGTGATACGTTGTGTCGCGGTTATATATCGTGTCAAGGTTTTCCTGCGCGTTTCTGAGTGCAAAGGTGTAGTAGCGCTCGTCATCGACATACTTTGCTATCTCGTTCATCGAATAAGCCACCCAGTGGTCCTTGTACTGAACATAGTCGGCCGAGATAAAATGCTCAACGGCGCTTTTTGCAGCATTGAGCCACTTCTCGTCCGAGGTGAGGGAATACAGTCTGCACAATGCAAAGGTCGCTTCGCCGTCGTAATAAACGGTTCGGAACTGCTCTTTTTTTATAAACTCGCCGTCCAAAACGTGATAGTATTCGCCGCTGTCCTGATCGAGCATCGTGAGTATGCCGTTACCGAGCTTAACGGCAAGATCCTTGTATTTGTCCGAGCCGAACGCGTCCATGTATTCGGTCAGCGCAACGACGGCAACGCCGCAGCCGCCGAGCTTTATCTCGTCGGACTTTTCCTCGTACAGATACGATATCTCGTCGTTTCGCTCGACTATTGCGTTTTCGACCATGTAGTCAACCGCCTTGTCGATCACGGGAACAAGCGCCTCGTTGCCGGTCATTCTGTATTGGCAAACAAGACTCCAAAGTGTGCTTGCGTGGCGGACGATGTTGTAATTATCTATTGTTTTATCAAATCTCGGATAATAGCCGTAAACAAAGCTGCCGTCGTCCTTGACCTGGTCGATAAGGAAGCCGGATGCGTTTTTCACAAGCTCGGCTGCATATTCCTTGTCCACGGTGTCGACCTTGCGTCTGCCGTAATCGTCAATGTCGCTTATGAGGTCATACACCGCGTCGTTTTCGTCGCACATCCAGCCTACGCATTTGAAAACAACATAGCTGTCCGGCAGGGAAGAGAGTGTGCTGCGGCCGGCTTTTTTCAGGTATGTGTTCAGATAACTTTCGTCAACGCACTCGTTTTCATAGTCGAGTATTTTGGCGCCATTTAGCTCAGCTTCCAGAAGTGCCGTTTCAAAGTTCTTGTCAAAGGCTATGCCGTATCTGAAAAACTCGGGCCTGTAGTGGTGCAGCTCGGTTGAAAATTCGACCGGGTCGTATGTTTTAGCCTCGCTCATGAGGTCGGCCTTGAGCCAAACGGCGTTGTAGTTTTCCTCCTCGATGAAGCTCTTTGCCTGATCGTATGCGCTCAGCCATGCGGCCTTGCGGTCAACACCCGTTCCGGTGAAGACCTTTGCGCGCTCCTCGCCGCTGCAAACGGAAAGAAACACAACGTTGTCCGGAAGCCCCACTTCGATATCGCCCGATATCTCGTCGAGGCGCGCGTCCGAGAGCACCTGCTCGCGCAGAAGCTCGGCCTTCTTTTCAAACGAAGCAAGCGCATCGTCCTTTTTGCCGGCGGAAACGAGATACAGGATCACCACCGCGGCGACTATAGCCAAAACAACTGCCGAACCGATGATAACGGCTTTTTTGGTCCGCGCTGCAAGCTGCTCGGCGGTAGGCTTTTTTGACCGTTCAATGTGCTTTTTCCGTCTGCTTCGTCTGCTCATTTTGCACCTCAAGCAAATAAAAATAGGAATGGTTTACAACCATTCCTATTTTATATGCACTTAAGCAATAAGTCAACTAATCGCCCACATTTGATCAGTTATTTTTCTTCTTGCGATAAGTAGAAGTGAATGCTGCCAGGCTGACAACTGCAATTGCTGAGATCAGGATAATGCTGCGATCATCCCCCGTTTTTGGATCTTGATGATCATTGTCATCATCGGCATCCGCGTCGGCATCGGCGTCAGCATCCGCATCAGCATCGGCGTCGGCGTCCGCATCGGCGTCAGCATCGGCGTCGGCGTCAGCATCGGCGTCGGCGTCCGCATCGGCGTCGGCGTCAGCATCGGCGTCAGCATCGGCATCAGCATCGGCGTCAGCATCCGCGTCCGCGTCGGCGTCAGCATCTGCGTCCGCGTCGGCATCATCGTCAGCATCTGCATCCGCGTCGGAATCGCCGCCGTGTACACCATCTATGTTCAGGTGAACGACGTGGCCTCCCAGATTGCTCATAAACATGTATGTAGCGTTGCCGGGAACATAGTCGGCAGCCGGACCGGACATGCCGCTGCTGGGATGCCATATGATGGCCTCTTCAACGGTGCTGCCGTAGATAAGATCCCAACCGTCAATGTCGGCTCCGTTGACTTCGATCTTGATTACGCAGTCGGCAGGAAGCCTGAGCAGAGTACCGTGTCCCACAGGGTTAATCACATCTTTGAAAGTGAGATAAGCCTTGTCAAAGGTAGAGCGCCAGAAAACGGTGTTGGTAACAGGCAGATATGCCGTAACGGTCACGGTAGCATTGGCAGGGAGCTTTTCATAGCCATGCAGGCAAAGCAGGAAGTTGATGAAGTTTGCGTCGGGATACTCGGTGTTTTTAAGACCGATCCCCTCGAATACCGACATGACGGACGTAGCAGATTCTGTCTCGACCGCAGCGGTGGCATCGACTCCATCAGCACTTGCGTTGGTGCTCAGCACAAAAACAGCAAACAGAAAAACAGCAAGTACAAACAGTACGGTAAGCGCAGGCTTGCTGAACTTTTCTAATTTTACCATGCTATTCAGTTTTGTCCTCCTTTCCCCCAAAGATCCATACTAATACCTATACCGGCGAGCGTTATCCATGCGGCATCGATTATCTCTGCCTTTCGGCAGGGAAGCAGTCAGCCGTTGCTCACGGAAGCAGCCCGGCGGCTATTAATTAATATTGTACCTAATGATACTATATTGTAACCGAGAATTCAAGACATATTATGGTAAAAATAGCTTTTTATAAGCAAAAAGCTATAAAAATTTGGTTAAAAATTTTGAAAGATATATACATTGGGCAAATTTTGTATAGAGTTGCACAAGCGCCGGGGCTGTGTTAAAATCAATGCGATATTTCAATTAATAATAAGGTAGGAGACACAATGGAAAAACTGCCTAAGCTGCCGAGAATGGCGGCTGTTCATGATCTGTCCGGAATGGGAAAATGCTCGCTTACAGTTGCTCTTCCTATAGTTAGCGCAACGGGAGTTGAGTGCTGCTGCATACCGACGGCGCTTTTATCCACCCATACCGGCGGCTTCACTGACTGGACGTTTACCGACCTGAGCGGGGATATAGTTCCGATCGCCGAGCATTGGCACAGCCTGGGACTAAGGTTCGATGCAATATATTCCGGCTATCTCGCCTCCGAGGCGCAGGGAAAGCTGCTCGAGCGCGCGATCGAGCTTCTGAAAAACGACGAGACGCTCGTCATTGTCGATCCTGCCATGGCCGATAACGGCAAATACTACGCGAACCTCGGTGACTGGATGGCGGAGTGCTTCCGTCGACTCATTAAAAAAGCAAATATCATAACGCCGAATATAACCGAGGCATGCTTACTGACCGGTATGGAATACAGACCCGGTACTCACAGCATGGCGTATGTCACTGAGCTTATCGACAGGCTCTCCGAGCTGGGGCCGGATTTTGTTGCCGTGACGGGTGTCAGCGCAGAGCCGGGGAAGGTCGGCATAGTTGCGCGCGATAACAAAAGCGGCCGGCTGTGTTCGGTCATGAACGAGGCTCTCGACGGCACCTTCCACGGCGCGGGAGATGTCTTTGCCTCGGCCTTTGCGGCACTTTTGACTCGCGGAGCGGCTCTTGAGGATGCGCTCAATGCTGCCGAGGAGTTTGTCACCGCCGCGATAGAGCGCACCGCAAAGCGAAATACGCCGCGTCATTACGGGCTCGATTTCGAGGGCGTCCTGCCAAAATATATAGAAATCTGCCGAGGTCTGTTCGAGTAGTCGGACAGTGCGTTGACCAAGCGTTCGGGAACTGAGAATTGGCAAAATAAATTTGGAAATACTTTTGACATAAACTTGACATTTCGGCTAAACCTAAAGTATAATCATGCGAAGGGGTATGGGAAACCATACTGGAAACTGGTAAGCAAAAATTTTAAATAAGCGGAAGGGGTTGCAAATGAAAGACCTAAAACATCTGATCTATTTTGAAAACCTGCTGCAGGACGCTCAGAATGAGCTTGTCACCAAGGCAGTGGAGGATGGGCAGATAGCACTCGGTTACAACTGCTATTACATACCCGAAGTCCTTCTCAATCTTGAAGGCTGCTTCTCTTCAAGACTTCGCGCTCCCAATTGCACGTCCAGCGATATCGCAAACTACTACATGACAAACCGTACCTGCCCCTATGCACGCTCCATTCTTGAGCGCGCCATCGAAGGCGGATACAACTACCTCAGCTGCCTGTTCGGCGCGGAAAGCTGCGCGACCATGGAGCGTATGGAAGAGCACTTCTTCCTTATCAATCCCGTTAAGCACGACGGATTCTTCGTTACCCAGATCGATCCTCCCATGAAGGGCGATCAGACCAACCTTGATTACTACAAAGCTCAGCTTAAGCTCAAGGTCGTTGACGAGATGAAGAACCGTCTTGGCGTTGATGTCTCCGATGAGGCTATGCGCAAGGCTATCGAGCAGCACAACGAGCTCAGCCGCATCATCACCGAGATCGGCAACTTCCGCAAGCTCGATAATCCGCCCATCACCGGCTATGAGTTCCATGTCATCCAGCTCGTAAGCCAGGTCTGCCCCCATAAGCTGATCCTGCCTTACCTCAAGGAGACTCTTGAAGAGATCAAGACCCGCGAGCCGGAAGAGAAGTTCCCGTTCCGCGCCCGCGTTGCACTTGTCGGCTCCGAGATCGATGATCCCGAGTTCACAAAGCTTATCGAAATGTGCGGCGCAATGGTCGTTGCCGACCGCTACTGCTTCGGCTCGTTCCCCAGCAGAGAGCAGATTGAGATCAAGGAAGGCGAGACCGCGTTCGACGCCATCTGCCGCCACTACCTGTACTGGAACCAGTGCGCACGCTTCATGGACGGCTTCAAGATCGACCAGCGTCATGCTATAGCGACTCAGCTCGTTGAGGACTTCAAGGCCGACGGAATCATCTACGAAAACATGAAGTTCTGCGAGTTCTGGAGCTATGAGAAGGTTCTTGCAAACCACATCTTCACGAACGAAAAGCACATTCCTTGCTGCACTATCGAGAAGGAGTATTCCCTCGGCGCAGTCGGACAGCTTCGTACACGTTTCCAGGCGTTCATCGAATCCCTGGAGATCAAGTCCATTCAGGGAGGTAAGTAATGATGTTCGATAAAGTAATAGCAGCTGTTGATAAAAAGCTTGAACGCTTTGATCCCATATGGCAGGCCGAGAACGGCGTAGGCGGCCAGAGAGACCGTTACTACGACAAGACCGGCGTTGCAAAATGGCGTGAGTGGCGCGGCGTTAAGGACACGCTCGTTGACTACAAGGCATGGCTCAACAACCTCGTTTCCATGGCTATGATGGTCGCATCCGCTCCGATCCCCTGCCTCAAGGGCTTCTGGGAGTACCGCTGGATGGGCTCCTACCTTGGCACCTTCATGTTCATCGACCGCCTGTTCGAGGGCTTCCGCGGCTATGAGCTCGTCACCGCGCACAAGTGCATGCACGCTATCGTCCGCAGCCTGACCAAGAAGATTGCGTTCTGTCTGTCCAACGACCGTCGTCTCGGAGGCGGCAAGGATACCGACCGCATCGTTCCCATGGACGAGGTTCTGCCTCCGCTGTTCATGATGGGCTTCAAAGAGCTCGTTCCGTTCCCCCTCCAGACTCTGCCCGAGTTCATCATCTGCGACGTTGACCAGCACATCGAGCCTTATTACATCGACGTTGCCGAGTCCTTCGGACTTCCTGCCGACGTCTGCTCGCGCTGCGCGGCCGAGACCGGTGTTGCACTCGACGACGCATTCCCCCTCATCGGTAAGGCAATGATCTCGACCAACATGCCTTGCAACGCATCCGAGGCTACCTCCATGTTCCAGCGCCGCCGCATAGGCATGCCGGACTTCCCCGTAACCTTGGCCATGATCCACAACGAGCCGGGCGCACATCCGTATTCCACCCAGATGCTCAAGGACGCCATCGCTTTCGTAGAAAAAGAGTACGGCGTCAAGTACGACTGGGATAATCTCTTTAAGTACGCAAAGCTTATGAACGAGCAAAACACCATCGAGCTTGAAAAGTGGGACTACTTCAAGACCCCGTATTCGGCTCTGTGCGGCATTGCCGAGACGCTTTATCGTCTGTATGCATGGGCATCCGTAAACGGAACCGATCCTTACTTCAACAAGGTCGACCGCCAGGTCATCAAGATCATGCGCAAGGCGTATGAAGAGAAGAAGGAGCCGTTCGGCGGCAGAACCCGTCACCGCGCATTCCTGTGGGGACCCTCCGCTGTTTACTACACCGATTTCCCGACCTGGATCCAGAACTGCTGGGGCATCAATATCGTCCTGAACATGGACTCCACCATGGGTCACAACATGATCAACACCGAAGATCCCGACGAGGCAATCAAGGATCTTGCTCTGTTCTCCGAGAAGGCAACCATGCGTCACCACGCCGTCGGCGGCTGGGACAATGTCAACGCCATCTGGGAGTGGGCAAAGAACTTCAACTGCGACATGGTGCTCATGAACGACAACATCGCCTGCAAGGGCATGCTCGGCGTTCACGCTCTCATGGAAGAGCAGGCAAGGGATCTCGGCTTCCATTTCATCTTCATCGAGCATGACCTTGAGGACTGCCGCACGGTTTCCCGCCAGGATATGCGTAACTGCGTAAACGGCTACATGTCCGTAGTTCTGGGCGAGGAGCCTCTCGATCCTACCATCGTTGAGTTTGACGACAGCGAAGCATATTAATAGGAGGATAAGGTAATAATGAAAACTGTTGCAAAGATCGGCGGCAAGGTCGCCATGTTCGCTTTCCTCGCTTTTGTCGGAACCTTTACCCTGTATATGACCAATGGCGAAAACAAGCTTATATACTATGTCATTCGCCCGCTGCTGAATAAGCACTACGACTCTCAGGTCCGTGACCGCAGAATCGTATGATCCGATATCCGCATAACACATAGAAAAAAGACTCCCTGTACTGGGAGTCTTTTTTTATGAACAAACTAATTGACAGTTTTGTTGAAAGTGTATAGCTGAACGTATTTTTAGAACAAAAAAACCTGAATTTTTCATGTAAATAGCAGCATATTCTCTTGCAAATCAGAGGCATTTGTGTTAAACTGTTATCAAAATGCGTAAGGTATGTCAAAGCGCAATTGAAGGGGGGACGTATTATTGGAAAATAAAGCAAAGATCATCGCGGTCGCCGGTAAAGGCGGTGTCGGCAAGACGTCGATTTCGGCGTCGATCGTAAGGCTTCTGGTGGAAAATTTCCCGGATAAGAAGATCCTCGCGATAGATGCAGACCCTGCTGTCGGCCTGTCGGTCGCTCTGGGCGTTGATGTCAAGCTCACGCTTGACGATATCCGCATGAGCATTGTTGACAGCGTCGAAAACGGCGAAACGAGAGAGGCGCTTGAGCTTTTGAGCGAAGCGAGATTCAAGATCTTTGACGCACTGGTCGAAATGCCCGGCTTTGCATTTCTCGGCATCGGCAGACCTGAAAGCTCCGGCTGCTACTGCAAGGTCAATTCCTACCTGAAGGAAGTCATCGGCATTTTGGCGAACAGCTTCGACTATGTCGTCATCGACGGAGAGGCCGGCATTGAGCAGATCCAGCGCCGCGTTATGGATAAGGTAACGCATCTGCTGCTTGTTACCGACCAGAGCAAGAAAGGCTGCCAGGTCGTATCGACGATCAAAAACGTTGCCGACGAGCTGATCGTTTACGATAAGATCGGCGCTATAGTAAACCGTATGACAAATCCCGAGCTCGCGGAGCTCATCACTGTGCCCGGTGTTGACATCGTGGCGCGCATCCCTGCGGACAATGCTTTTGCCGCAAACGACATAAAGGGTCAGAGCGTGCTTAGCCTGCCCGAAGATTCTCTTATGCTCAACGGAGTAAAGGAAGCACTCCAAAAAATAGAAATTCTTTGAAGAAGAGGTGTAACATTTGAAAGATCTTAAGCATCTGATCTACTTCGAAAGTCTTCTTGAGAATGCCGACAACGAGCTGGTAAAACAGGCTCAGGCTGAGGGCGATATCTGCCTTGGCTACACCTGCTATCATGTTCCCGAAGCACTTCTCAACATAGGCAACTGTTTCTCCGTGCGTCTGCGCGCACCGAAAACAGGCTCGATCGACATCGCAACCTACTACATGTCCAACTACACCTGCGAGTACGCACGCGCACTCGTAGAACGTGCGATCGAGGGCGGCTATCAGTTCCTTGACGCACTGATCGGTGTGGACGCCTGCTCCATGATGAACCGCGCAATGGAGCACTTCGAGGTTCTGAAGGTCAACACCAAGGAAAAGTTCTTTGTAACTCACATGGACATTCCCTTCAAGGTAGTTGACTATACCCTCGACGCATATGAAATCCAGATGCAGAAGCATGTTCTGGATAACCTGCACGAGAAGTTCGGCATCGATACCTCCGATAAGGCCATCCGCAAGGCTGTTAAGGAGCACAACGAAGTCTGCAAGATTCTCACCGAGATCGGCGATATGCGCAAGGCTGAAAATCCCGTTATCACCGGCTATGAGTATCATGTCCTGAACCTCGTTTCCTTCACCTGCCCGAAGAGACTCATTCTCCCGTACCTGAAGGAGACCCTGAAAGAGCTCAAAACCCGTAAGCCCGATCCCAAGCCCTGGTTCCGTGCAAGAGTTGCAATCGTCGGAAGCGAAATCGACGATCCCAACCTCACCAAGCTTATCGAAGGCTGCGGCGCATTTGTCTGCTCCGACCGTCACTGCTTCGGCTCGACTCCCGGCCGCGAGGTCATCGAGCTCAACGACGACGAGCCTGCTCTTAAGCAGATCTGCCGCCACATAATGGAGCACTCCGAGTGCGCACGTTACATATCCGACGAGAAGGTTCTGCAGCGTCGTGAGACCGCAGACCGCCTCGCAAGAGAGTATCACGCAGAAGGCATCATCTACGAGCAGATGAAGTATTGCGACTACTGGGGCTTCGAGCGCGCGCTCGTCAGCCACGTTATGGCTGAGGAATACGGCTGGCCCGTTCTGTCTATCGACAGACTGTACAACAACGGTAACTCCGGTCAGCTTCGTACCCGCTGCCAGGCCTTTGTTGAGTCTCTGGAGATCAAGCGTATTCATAAAGAGGAGGGCAATAAGTAATGGCTAAGACTCCTAAATATCCCAATCCCAAGTTTTTTAAGGCAAAAGATAATATAGACTGGAAGAAGCAGTGGGAAAACCTGAAGGTTTGCGGCGGCATCTTCTATGATATGTTCAAAGAGACCGACTGGGAAGCTTTCAAAAACGGCTGGAAGAACACTCTGAAGATGGATGCAGAGCGCATCAAGGAAGAGTACAATGCATTCATGGCACTCGACCAGCAGGGCAAGCTCGATGCTATCCTTTACGGCGAAAAGAGACTTGGCAGACTGTATGCCAAGGGCGCAATGGCAACCGTACGTCGTGAGTGGCGCGGCGTTAAGGACACCGCATACGACTTCTATGAGTGGGCTCGTATGTGGGGCATGCTCCTTATGACCTTCTCAAAGGATCTCATTCCCGCACTCAACAGTGCTCTGCACTACCGCTGGATGATCTCCTACTTCTGCTGCCACGGCTTTATGGATAAGAACATCATGGGTCAGCGCGGCCGCGCACTCCGCATGAGCCACCTGCTTATCTACGATATATTCCGCTACGTTGCAGAGAACCTCGTTCTTTTGTCCAAGGCTGACCGCAAGAACGGTAACAGCGAGGAGCTTAACAAGATGCTCATGACCTTTGACGAGATGACCATGGGTCAGATCATGGCAGGCTTCCCCGATTTGTGCGGTATTCCTCACCAGCTGCTGCCCGTCTTCCTCGTCTCCGAGATCGACCAGCTCACCTGCGTACCTTACATCGATGCAGTCGAGTCCTTCGGTCTGCCCTCCGATACCTGCCCGGTTCCGTCTTCCGAGTGCGGCGCTCTGGTAATCGATGCTCTGCCCGACATGGGCTGCGGCTTTATCTCCAGCTCCATGCCCTGCGACGGCTCCACCATGGCATCCTCTTACTTTGCACGCCGCTTCCCGAACACACCCGTATTCCATCTCTGCTTCCCCGTTCGTTACGAGGACGAGTCCGTCCTGCAGTCTGCCGCCGAGGATATCAAGGCCTGCATAAAGTTCATCGAGGATCAGACCGGTGCAAAATGGAACTGGGACGCTTACTTCACCGCTATGAAGCGCTTTAATAAGGAGACTTCTTACGAGCTGGAGAAGTGGGAGATCAACAAGACCAAGTATCCGCAGCTGCTCGGACCTTGCTACGAGCTGTTCCGTAAGTGGAACTACGAGATGGACGGCGGTATTGATCCCCGTGTTATTAAGACCTGTGAGAAGGTCAGCAAGCTGATCCGCGAGGCATATGAGAATCGCGACGAAGCATGGCCCGGCAAGATGAAGTACCGTGCAATCGTATGGTCTTGCCCTGCTCACTACTACGCAAACTTCTCCAACTGGGCTGCCAACTGCTGGGGCATCGATGTCCTGGTCGAGATGGAATCCCTCAACTTCACCAAGCCTCTCGAGACCGAGGACAAGGAAGAAGCACTCCGCGACCTCGCCCGCCTGTACGAGCGCATGGTTATGCGTCGTCACACCAACGGCGGCTACCACAACGTCGTAACCGAGCTGTGGCGTCAGTGCGAAGCATGGGATGCAAAGCTCATCCTCATGTATCAGAACGTTGCGTGTAAGAACATGGCAACCGTTCAGGGTCTGCTTGACGATCAGGGCCGTGAGCGTGGCTACGATCTTATCTGGATCGAGCACGACCTTATGGACCCGCGTACCGTTTCCCGCCGCACCATGCGCGACAAGGTTAACGAGTTCATGCGCACCGTTAAGAACGCAGAGCCCATAGATCCGTCTCTCGTCGAGTTCGAGGACGAGGTCTGCATGTAATTGCATAAAATTTACTCCGGGGCTGGCAGGAGAATAAATGCCGTCCCCGGACGGCGTTCAAAGCGCCGAGAATGATTAATTAATTGGAGGAAATTATAAAATGAAATATTTTGGCGGTTGTGACGTAGGCTCGACCTACACAAAGGCAGTTATTCTCGATGAGAACGGCAAGATGGTAGCAGATACCACGATAAAGAGCAAGATCAATTCCGAGGCATCCGCAGTAGCGGC